>MDTG01012171.1_pt1 | contig 12578 bp, 13 predicted proteins | sample 811421 | NCBI WGS metagenome assembly MDTG01 (sample SAMN05326645, study PRJNA326480) | marine metagenome | isolation source: seawater | place: Pacific Ocean: South East | collected 2011 | reverse complement strand
GCCTAGAATGGCCCTTTCGGCCATTCGGACCCTGCCCATGCCGCAGATCACGCTGAACGACTGTCAGTTTCACTACACCGACCAGGGCTCCGGCCCGCCCCTGCTGCTGTTGCACGGCCTGGGGTCCAGCGAGCAGGACTGGGAGTATCAGCTCCCCGCACTGACCCCGCACTACCGGGTGCTCTGCCTGGACATGCGCGGCCACGGCGGTACCGACAAAACCGGCAAAGGCTACTCGATTGATCTCTTCGCCCGCGATTGCCTGGCCTTTATCCAGGCGATGAATCTGCACAAACCCCATATCGTCGGCCTGTCGATGGGCGGCATGATCGCCTTTCAGCTAGCCACCGACGCACCTGACATACCCGCCAGCCTGACCATCGTCAACAGCGCCCCCGAGGTCATTCCGCGCAAGCCGCTGGAATACTGGATGGCCGGCAAGCGCCTGTTCTTTGCTCACGTCTTGCCCATGTCGGCAATCGCCAAGGGGCTGGCTCGGCTGCTGTTTCCCAAGCCCGAGCAGGAACACCACCGCCAGACCTTTATCGAACGTTGGTGCGCCAATGATCGCAAGAGCTACCTGGCCTCACTGCGCGCCATCGTCGGCTGGGGTGTAAGCAACCGGCTGGAGCGTATCAACTGCCCGGTGCTGGTGGTCAGCGCCGATCGTGACTACACCCCGGTCGAGCACAAGCGCGAGTACGTCAGCCACTTGGGCGATGCTCGGCTGGAAGTCGTCGCCGATTCGCGGCATGCTACGCCGGTCGACCAGCCGGACACCTTTAACCAGCTGCTGCTGGATTTTCTTGCCGAGGTCGACAGCGGCCCGGCCGCCGCAATAACAGATCCCGCCGCAGCGGGACTTACAAGCCCCTGACCACGGAGTCATCCATGCTGAAACACCTGATTGGCGCAGCCGCCCTAACCCTGCTCAGTACCGCCGCCCTGGCCGACAACCCACGCGTGCAACTGAGCACCAGTCTGGGCGACATCGTCGTCGAGCTGAACGAAGAGCAGGCCCCCATCAGCACCGAGAACTTTCTGCGCTACGTCGAAGCCGGCCACTACAACGGCGTGATCTTCCACCGCGTGATTCCGGGCTTCATGATTCAAACCGGCGGCTTTGACAGCAACATGCGCCAACTGGACACCGGCCGCCCCATCAAGAACGAAGCCGACAACGGCCTGAAGAACCGCCGCTACACCCTGGCCATGGCCCGCACCCAGATTGTCGACAGCGCCACCAGCCAGTTCTTCATCAACCTGAGCGATAACGACTTTCTCGACCACGGCGGCCGCGACTTTGGCTACGCGGTATTCGGTGAAGTAGTCAGCGGCCAGAACGTCGTCGAAACCATCGGCAAAGTACAAACCACCAGCCGCGCCGGCCACCAGAACGTACCGGTCAACCCGGTCAGCATCATCAGCGCCACTCGCCTGGAAGAGAGTGCTGAATAAAGGTTATGGGGCTGGCCAGCTAGGCCTTACACCAAAGTTGCGTACCGCATGCTCAACTGTTGGAGTGTGCACAAAAAGTAGTCCCGTTTACGCGGGCGAGTAGCGCAGGGCTGACGGGAAAAAGAGTCATAGGATGTCTGAGGCTCGAAGATCCGAGTTTTATGACTACCTCGCCGCCCCCCCCGTTAGCCCGAGCAACGCAGCGAACCCGAAGGGCCGCGTAGTCGGGTGCCCAGGGGATCGCTAAGGGGGCTGGGCAAGCAGCCCCCTTAGCTCGCCGTGAAGGCGAAAGACAAACTCGCGAGCAGCTCCACGAAGAAAATCTTATCGCGCGACAGATACGCCCCGCTTTTACAGTTACCAAACCACCTGCCGCCAACATCTCTGTCCGCCATTTCAAACCACTCGCTACTGATCTGCCCTCCGAAACGGCAGGTAGCTGAGCGCATCCTCCCGATACGCCTCCACCCCAGCGCGCTCGCGCAGCAGAAAGTCCCCCACCGCCTCATGCAGCCCCGGTTGCAGCTTGTGCCAAGACTGCGTCAACACCGGTTCAAACCCGCGCACCAGCTTGTGCTCGCCCTGGGCGCCGGCATCAAAGCGCTTTAACCCCTCGGCGATACAGCGCTCCATGCCTTGATAGAAGCAGGTTTCAAAGTGCAGCCGGTCGTACTCCTCCAGGCAGCCCCAATAGCGGCCATAGAGCGTATCGCCGCCGACCAGAAAGAGCGCACCCGCCACCGCTCGCTCACCCTGCATGGCAAACAGCAGGCGCACATTGGCGTTGCAGTAGCGGCTCAACAAAGTAAAGAACGCCGGCGGCAGGTAGGGCTCCTGCCCGCGCTTGTAATAGGTGGCGGCATAAAAGGGATAGAACTGCGCCCAGGCAGCAGCATCCAGTTGCTCGCCGGTCAGCCAGCGGAAGTGAATACCCTGCTCGCGAATGGCCTGCCGCTCCTTGCGAAAATTCTTGCGCTTGCGCGAGTTGCACGCCGCCAGAAAGTCATCAAAGCTCGCGTACTCGCGGTTGAACCAATGAAACTGACACCCCAGCCGCTGCAGCCAGCCACGCTCGGCCAACCACTCATTCTCGGCGCCGGTATTGAACAGCAGGTGCAAACTGGACACCCGCTGCGCCTGCAGGTCGACATCCAGACTGTCCAGCAACGCGCCGGCCGCATCGGCATCGCGGGCCACCAATCGCGGCCCCTGCACCGGCGAGAACGGCGCCGCACTCAGATACTTGGGGTAATAGGCGCGGCCAGCGCGCTCCCAGGCATCTGCCCATTGCCAGTCAAAGACGTACTCGCCCCACGAATGACCCTTGAGATACAGCGGCAGCAGCGCCTGCAACTGGCCATCGCGCTCCACCACCCGGTGCGCCGGCTGCCAGCCAGAGGCCGCGCACACCGCGCCACTGTCCTCCAGCGCACGGATAAAACCGTGGCTTAGAAACGGGTAGTCTGACGCCAGCAGGCCATCCCAGCTGGCTGCAGCAACATCATTGATGGACGTGAGGTGTTTGGGCACCATGAATAAACTCGGCAGGCATGAACAGCCCGATGATGACCGTCTGCAGATTCAGTAGCAAGATAGTGGATGCGGCTACCGCTCCGCACAGGCACCATCACAGCACACACCTCGGCCAGAGCCAGCCCATGACGCAGCCAACACCCAGCAGCCAGCAACGGCGCAGGCAACAGATTCAGCAGCGCGACCGCAGCGCCGATGGCAGCTTTATCTACGCCGTGATCACCACGGGCGTGTACTGCCGCCCCAGCTGCCCGTCGCGCCATGCCAAGGCCGAGAACCTGCGCTTTTTTGACAACGCCGCCCAGGCCCGCGCCGCCGGCTTTCGCCCCTGCCTGCGCTGCAAGCCAGACGAAGCAGCGGGCGATGCACAGCAGGCCCGCATCACCCAACTCTGCCGCCTGATCGAGCAGGCTGAACAACCGCCCACCCTGCAGCAGTTGGCCGATGCCGCCGGGCTCAGCCGCTGGCACCTGCAGCGTGAGTTCCGCACAGCGACCGGCCTGTCGCCGGCCGAATACGCCCGGGCGGTGCGGCAACAGCGTCTGCAACAGCAGCTAGCCCACGCAACCAGCACCACAGACGCAGCGCTGGCCGCCGGCTACAACTCCGCCAGTCATTTTTATGCGCAGGCACCAATCGAGCTGGGCATGTCCGCCGCGAGCTACCGCCAGGGCGGGCAACAGCAACGCATCGGCTTTGCCACCGGCCCCTGCCCCCTGGGACGTGTACTGGTGGCCCAGAGCGATGCCGGCGTGTGCGCCATCTTGCTCGGCGATAGCGATGCAGAGCTTGAACGCGACCTGCGCGCACGCTTTGCCAAGGCCGAATGCTTGGCAGACAACACGCTGGGCAAGCATCTGGCCGCCGTGGTCGCCCTGATTGAAACCCCGCACAGCGCCCCGCCGCTGCCATTGGACATACGCGGTACCGCCTTTCAGCGCCGCGTGTGGCAAGCCTTGCAAGCCATTCCGCCCGGCCAGACGCGCAGCTACTCGGAGTTGGCGCACGTCATGGGCGTGCCCAGTGCTGCCCGCGCGGTCGCCGGCGCCTGCGCCGCCAACCCGCTGGCCATCGCCGTGCCCTGCCACCGTATCGTCCGCGGCGACGGCAGCCTGTCCGGCTACCGCTGGGGCGTGGAGCGCAAGCGCGCCCTGCTGCAGCGCGAGGCACTGGACACAACGGATGACTGAATCAGACACCACACTGACACTCGCGCTACCGGCAGACTTTCGTCATCCGGATGTGCTGCGCTTCTACGCCCGCGACCGGGAACAGGTATCCGAGCGAACCATTGACCAGCGCATCGAGAAAGCCCTGCACTGGCAAGGCCAACCCGCGCTGCTGCATCTCGACTTCAATACGCCCGGCCAGGCCCAGGCCACACTTCAAGGCGCCAATAGCGCTCCGGCACAACTCGAGCAGCAACTACGCAGCATGCTGGGGCTCAAGCAAGACATCGACAGCCTGCACGCCGCACACAGCCATCACCCGGAAGTAGGCCCCCTGCTCGCTCAAACCCCGGGCCTGCGCATGCCACAAAGCGCCAGCCCCTTTGAGGCCGCCTGCTGGGCCGTGATCGGCCAGATGATCAGCGTAGAAGCCGCCATCTCGGTACGCCGCAAACTCATTCGCCAACTCGGCACACCGCTGGCCAACGGCATGATCTGCCATCCGCTGCCCGATCAGCTGCTGGCCGCCAGCCCCGAGCGATTGCGCAGCTGCGGCCTCTCCGCCAGCAAAGCCGCCACCCTAACCCGCTTGGCCAGCGCCGTAGAAAGTGGCGCCCTGCCCCTCGACCATTGGGCGGCCCAGCCCCAACCACCAGCCGACGAGATCAGCGCCGCCCTCAGCCAGATCAAAGGCATCGGCCCCTGGACACAAAGCTACATCCTGCTGCGCGGCTACGGTGCACTGGATGGCTCCCTGCACGGTGACGTCGTAGTACGCAAACACCTCGGCGCTCTGCTAAACCTGCCCGAGCCGCCAGACCAGGCCTTTACCCAACAATGGCTGAGCCAATTCGCCCCTTGGCGCGCCCTGGTCGCCGCCCACCTCTGGGCCATGCCAACCGACACCCCAGCCAAAGACTACTAAGCCGCAAACCGGTAGCGCCAGATCAACAAAATGGTGTATTGATTAGGCAAATCCCTGCCAGGCACGGCAGACACTTAAGCGCATACCGGCACTGACGGGTAGTAACGCATTCATGTGATCACGCAGCCGCGCGAATACGCTTGAACCATCAGGGAGGGTGATAACCGCATGAATTCCCTTAAAAAATCTCACAGCACAAGCGACTGGCGCTCGGAGCTATCTCGAACGCACGGTTATGTATTAGTGCTGCGTGCTATCTAATCGCTGCGAGGCCTCTTATATGTTTACACCTCAGCAAGTTCGTGATGCATTCCCTGAAAGCAACTATCGAGTTTCTGCATCGCGCCTGGAAATTACTGAAGCCGAGCGGCTGCTTGGGCATGACCTACCGCCGCAACTCAAACTCCTATACTCGGTATTTGACGGATTTGATGGGCCAACTGACGCGCCCTTTCTGTTCCCACTCCTCGACCGACCAGCCCCCCGTGGAGAGTCACTCGTCACCTACACACTGTTCCTTCGCGGGGAGGGGTACTTCCCGACTTGGGTGCAAAACGCTGTAGCTTTAGGACACGACGGCACGGGAACAGCATGGTTCTTCCTTTTGGGCCTGGAAAACCAATTGGTTGTCTGGAATACGGAATGGGAAGAGTATGAAGTCGTCGATGGAAACCTACTTGATGCTTGGTGCAAAGCGAAGGCGATGTATGAGCTTATCGATCTGGACGCCTAACGTAGAGACTTTCACGCAAGGCGCCGTATTCATTACCAGCCTAGCCATTTGGTCAAGCCGACGCCCACAATCTCTGCTTGTGGGTGCCCTTCGCGCTTCGTGCCCTCCCCGGCTTACAGCGAGCCTTGGGCTACAAAAGCATGAAACTTTTAATCGCGACTCTATTTATGACGGTCTCTGGAGGGGCAATGGCAGATAAAGCTGCAATTGAAGCTGGCGATGTTGGGAGCTGGGCCGAATTTCAATCTCTGCCAAACCCTGCAGGTCTTGGTGTAGTACCTATTCCGGCACTAGTTGCGGTATTGGCCGCGAAGCAGCGTGAAAAAGGCAGTCATTTAACGGAAGTAAAAGTTTTTTTACATAAGGGACTACGCGGTAGTAATAGCCCTGCCAGATAAAGGTGAGCGTCTGGTTGAGAGCCGCGGCTATAAAGATATAGAGCCCCAGCATGCGTGGGTGCAATGGCAGATTTGCGCGCCCAACTTCGGCAGTAGTTAGTCCAACAAGTGGCTGTCGTCACCCCTGACGGCGGGGCTGGGCTCTCCGCCGCCTTGCGGCTACAAACCGGCCCCAAATCCGGGCGTTAGAAAGGCAGACATAGCATGAATGAGCAAGCTCGAAATAATAGGCGCGCTGAGTTATTTAAAAACTTCACTGAATTACTTCAAGCAGAGAGCGACAGAGGCTGCGTAATAGTATCCGCAGCAATGCTAGATGACATTCTGTCACAACTTTTGAAACGAAGGTTAGCTCCATCATTAGAGAAGAAGGACGAGCTTTTAGACAATGGGACTTCTGCATTCTCAACCTTTTCTGCACACATTGATTTAGCTTACCGGGTAGGTCTGCTACGAGCCAATTCCCGAGCAACTTTTCATTTATTAAGAAAAATCAGGAATGATTTCGCACATATTTCCGAGCCAAAAACTTTTGATAGCAGCAGCATAAAAAGCCGAGTTATCGAAATATTCAACCTAAACAAAGAAATAATTGACTCGTTTTCGGCCATAATGGAAGATAACGGAGTACAGCAAGTTGAAAGCAGTAATTTTATTAAAATAGCTGGCGCCAGAAAAACTTACGAACTTCTTATTTCAAGTGTCGCAGCATATCTATTGGACGCGACCAATGACGCAGAGCAAATTACACCTCTTGAGTAAAAAGCTCCTAGCAATTTCTCAAACAGTTCACTTAACTCACTGGGACGCCCTCCCCCCTTAACCAAACGTTAAGCCCCGTTATGATTCGAGCAAAAATAGCAAATCTAATTGATCTAGCTATCGAAGCAGGTAGCAATAGCGCCGCTGATTTATCAGATGCCTTTACAGCTCTCCATGAAAGTTTGGAGGCCGAGGGTAAAGAAGGCACGCTGCGGCATTTCTTTGATTGCTGGTCCGACGCCTTAAATCATAATTTCGGAGTTTACAAAACCAAAAATCCGTCTGAATTGGAACATGCCGCGAGGGAGCTGAAATCTTGGTACAAAAACGAAATCGACGTCTTGTCCAAGCGCGAGTTATGGAACGAAGCTTTGCCAAAAAACCTTAACAAGCACGTCAACGAATCGATTGTCCGCTAGCCCACCAAGCCAGCGCTGTTGCATTGACACTAAGTAACACTAGTTCCAGATATTTTCATTAAAATCATGTCAGGTCAGTGTTTCATCGTGCACGGATCTGATACCAACCATTACCTCTTATCTCCTGCTACAGGCCAGAAGGCTGACTAAATGACTATCTTTAAAGGCGGATGCCTTTGCGGTGCGGTCCGCTATGAAACAACCGCCGCCCCCTTAAACCAGAGAGTATGTCACTGCCATGAGTGCCAAAAAGCGATTGGCGCTGCTTTTAACGCTCGGGTACTCATGCGCCTTGATGATGTATCCATTACCGGCCCAGTAAACACGTTTTACTCGTCCGACACCCTTGAGAGAGGCTCCTGCTCACGTTGTGGTTCAAGCATATTTTCCCGGCGTAGCGCTGCTGGTGTGATTGGTCTGACGGCAGGCAGCATCGACGACCCGTCACTTTTCAAGCCCGATATGCATTTTTGGGTATCATCCAAGCAGCCGTGGCTGGTAATAGCGGATGATCTACCTCAGCACCTGGAAGGTCCGCCAACCAAAGGTTATTAACCTGGCGATATAGTGCCAAGGGCAGCCTGACAATTTGGCATCCCAACTGCCGGTGTCACATAAAGGACAACATCAATGAAGCATAGAGGCAGCTGTCTCTGCGGTGGTATTCAGTATGAGATCAATGGCGCTTTGACCGACGTGCTGAACTGCCACTGCGCCATGTGCCGCAAGCTCCACGCATCAGCTTTCAGGACGCGCGCCAAGGTTCAGGCTGCGGACTGGACAACCCTTAAGGGTACGGAGTTGCTGAGGTTTTACGAGTCCTCTCCGGGCGAGCACAAGGGCTTCTGCTCCAATTGCGGGTCCAGCCTTTACACCAAATTCGATGCGGCCCCAGAGGTCTATGGCTTTCCACTCGGCACACTCGATACCGATCCGGGCGTCAAAGCCGAGCGTCACGTATTCGTTGGCAGTAAAGCGCCCTGGTTCGAGATTACCGACGACCTTCCGCAGAGCGTGGAGTATGACTGATACCTGGCATACATTCTCGAATAGCGCCGCCAAGGGCCGCGCATACCACGCTCCAGACACCTGACAATCACATGCCAAGGAAGCTAACGTGATTCAACTCCAGCACATCCGGCAATCACTATTGAATGAGGACATTCCAGGCTGGAGAAAGGGGGCAGTCTTTCTCCTTCAAGTTCTGGCTATCGCCTTGGGTATCGTTCATTTCGGCGTCTATTTCGACTTTGCAGCGGCTTCTCGCCAGCTCTCCATGTCCTTTAGCGCTATGGTCGCCATCGGGGCAATTACGCAGCTTATCGCTAGCTGGTTTGTATTCCGGCGCAGGGTACCAGCCTACCTGTGGGCCGGCTGCTCGGTATGGGTGATCGTGACCTTGTTTTGGCAAGGGCTGACGGTGGTTTTATGGTCGGTTGCGTGAGCGGCCCGCCCATGTCATCAAGCCCATCAGGACACGTCATGCATCAAGGTAGCTGCCTGTGTGGGGCGGCGGTGTTTGAGCTGCTGTCTGAGCCCAAGGCGACCACTCACTGCCATTGCAGGATGTGCCAGAAGCAACACGGCGCGGCCTTTGCCACCTACGCCAGCCTTCCTGCCTCGGATTTACGTTATCTCTCAGGTGCAGACTGCCTGGCCCGCTATAACTCCTCAGACCGTGTTGTTCGTACCTTTTGCCGCATTTGTGGCTCAAGCCTCACCTGGAGCGGCAGCAAGCAGTTTGCAGACTGGGTCTCGGTGGCGGTGGCGACCCTCGACACAGCGTTCTCGCCAAAGAGTATCAGACAGTCTCATACAGACTCCCGAGCCTGTTGGCTGGAGTCCATTCAGGGCACAGAGGCCTGACCGACTACCACCTTTGGCGCAGCTGGTGTGCCGGACACGCGCCCGCCCCTGCCCCTGCCCCTGTCCTTGCACGCGTGCAGGAACGCCGGTATACAACCGGGTGTCCATACCCATGACGCGCCAAGACACAACTCACTTCAGGACACGGCTTTTTAACAATGACGTTTACCTTGCACGGCAGCACGCCCCTATGATCAAACACTGGTTCGGTATCTTCCGCGCAGCGGTACAGAACTGGCTTGATAGTCAGGCGTTCATCTATGCCGCAGCGCTGGCCTTTTTTACTGTGTTTTCCATTGCGCCGGTACTGGTTGTGGTGGTGGCGTTGGTGGGGTTGGTGTTGGGTGAGAGCGCGGTGCAGGGCCAACTGTTTGCGCAGCTTGAGGGCACCATCGGCCCTGAGGCGGCGGGCGTCATTCAGACGGCGGTGGCCAACTCGCAGATCGACAATAGCGGTATCTGGCCTGCGCTGATCGGGATATTTGCCACTATAGTGGGTGCTACCACGGTGTTCGCCAAAATGCAGCAGTCGCTGAACCAGATCTGGGGTGTGGCGCCGCGGCCCTCGCGCAACAACCTGTGGCTACTGGTAAAAAGCCGGCTGCTGTCGCTCACCCTGATCCTAGCCATCGGCTTTATTTTGCTGGTGTCGTTGATGCTGTCGGTCGCCTTCAGCGCCATCATGGCTTTTGCTGACAGCTGGCTGCCGATTCCCGGCCCCGCCATGGTGGCCATGGAGTTTGCCCTATCGCTGAGCCTGACCACCCTGCTGTTCGCCTCGATGTTCAAGATTCTGCCAGATGTGTTGCTGTCTTGGCGCGACGTGCTGGTGGGCGCCTTTATCACGGCGGTGCTGTTTACCGTGGGCCGTTTTTTGATCGCTCTGTATCTGGCCTATTCCGCCACCGCGTCTGCCTATGGCGCGGCCGGTTCGTTGGCGCTGCTGCTGTTGTGGGTTAACTACTCCTCAATGATTCTACTGTTTGGCGCGGCCTTTACCCGCGCCCACCTGGAGGGCCGCGGCAAGCACGTGCGCCCCAAGCGCACGGCAGTGCGCGTGCAGCGCGAGCTGATCGCCAAGGCGCCAGACTGAGGCACCAGCAAAAGCCCTTGCCCGGCTGGGGTATTTAGCAAGCGACGGCCAGCGGATCACACCTGCTTATTTAGCTGCGATCACGCCCAATCGAGGCCACATGTCACGTAAGTTACCCGTGGGGAGCCCTGATTGATGCCATATGCGCTGTGCATGTCGCATTGATCAGCGCACCCTGAACAACAATAAAAGACGGAGTACACCCATGAAGAAAGGGATTATCGCGCTCATTGTGCTGCTGGGCCTGGCTGGTGGCGTTTTCTGGGCAACCGCCGATGACGACATGCGCCGGCTGGCCCTTAACCTGCCCACCGACAGCAATGTGCTGTTCTGGAGCAGCGATCAGCGCGACGCCGCTTTTCGCGCCATGGACCGCTTGCCGGTACTGAGCGAATCCCGCGTGATTCCCGCTGGCGGTGACGTCTATCCGCTGCCTGAGGGTGAACCGCTGGATGTGGGCGTGGATGTCGATGCCTACATGACGGCCCAGCACGCTGCCGCGCTGGTGATTGTGCACAACGGCAAGGTACGGCTGGAAAAATACGGCTTGGGCTTTGGACCTGACGGGCGCTGGACCAGCTTTTCGGTCGCCAAATCCTTCACCTCTACCCTGGTCGGCGCCGCCATTCAGGATGGCTACATCAACAGCATCGACGACATGGTGTCGGACTATATCCCTGACCTGAAGGGCAGCGCGTACGACAACGTCACCATCAGACAACTGCTCACCATGACCTCCGGCGTTGCCTGGAACGAGGACTACGCTGACCCGCAATCGGACGTGGCGCGCTTTAATGACCACACAGCAGACCCCGGCGTAGACGTGACCGTCAGCTACATGCGGCAACTGCCGGCAGAAGCCGAGCCCGGTGCCAAGTGGGTGTACAAGACCGGTGAAACCAACCTGATCGGTGTGCTGGCCAGCTCTGCCGCCAACAAGCCGCTGGCTGAATACCTGTCCGAGAAGATCTGGATTCCCTTTGGCATGCAGCAGGACGCCAGCTGGATGCTGGGCTCCACCGACCATGAAATTGGCGGCTGCTGTGTGCAGGCAGCGACCCGCGATTACGCGCGTTTTGGTCTGTTCATGCTGGGTGGCGGCGTTGCCGGTGGTGAACAGGTGCTGCCCGAGGGCTGGATCAACGAGGCTACCACCAAGCAGGTTGATATTGGTCGCCCGGGCGCCGGTTACGGCTTTCAGTGGTGGACGCTGGATGACGGCGCCTACATAGCGCAGGGTATTTTCGGCCAGGGCATCTTTATCGACCCCAACCGCCAACTGGTGATCGCGTCCAACGGCAACTGGCCGCAGGCAACCGATAGCCAGGGCGGCACCCAGAGCAAGGACCGCTTGGCGTTCTTCCGCCAGGTACAGCAGGCCATTGATGCCGAGGCGGCGCGCTAGGAGCACGCGCGGCCACGCCTTCGGCTTAGACCGCCCTACGGACGAGAGCCTGCATCAAACCACCGGCGGACTGGCGGCGGGTACATGTAGGGTGGACAGGCCAGCGGCTTGTCCACCATGGGCCTCGAGCTGGTCGACGGCTACGGGAGCAGCGTGGCCAACGCTATGCGATTGACCACCCTACCGACGGAGGACGGCATCGAGCGACCGACGGGTATATGTAGGGTGGATAAGCCTTTGGTTTGTCCACCATGGGCGTTGGACTGATCGACGCCAACGGGAGCTCGCGTGGCCAACGCTACGCGATTGACCACCCTACCGACGGGGGACTGCATCAAGCCACCGGCGGGTATATGTAGGGTGGACAAGCCTCTGGTTTGTCCACCATGGGCCTCGAGCTGGTCGACGCCATCGGGAGCACGCGTGGCCAACGCTATGCGATTGACCACCCTACCGACGGAGGACGGCATCGAGCGACCGACGGGTATATGCCGGGTGGACAGGCCTCAGGCTTGTCCACCATGGGCCTCGGACTGATCGACGCCATCGGGAGCACGCGTGGCCAACGCTACGCGATTGACCACCCTACCGACGGAGGACGGCATCGAGCGACCGACGGGTATATGCCGGGTGGACAGGCCTTTGGTTTGTCCACCATGGGCCTCGGGCTGGTCGACGCCATCGGGATCACGCGTGGCCAACGCTACGCGATTGACCACCCTACCGGCACATGCCAAAAAAAATCCCCGCGCAAGGCGGGGATAAACGTGCAGCACACAAGCTGACGGGGCATTACATTCTTACTGAGCGGCCCACT
>MDTG01233092.1_pt1 | contig 12579 bp, 9 predicted proteins | sample 811421 | NCBI WGS metagenome assembly MDTG01 (sample SAMN05326645, study PRJNA326480) | marine metagenome | isolation source: seawater | place: Pacific Ocean: South East | collected 2011 | reverse complement strand
AGTATTTGTTCTTTATCCGAAAAAATAAATGATCTTTTATCTGATGATTCTTATATTAAGAAAGGTGATAAAAAGTTAGAAACCAATTCTTTTGCAGAAGCAATAAATTGGCTATTGAAAGAGGCTCGTCGTGGGCAATCTATCCAGCGATATAAGGGTCTCGGAGAAATGAATCCAGACCAATTATGGGAAACAACGGTTAATCCTGAAAATAGACGTTTGTTGCAAGTAAAAATTGATGATGCAATGAAAGCTGATGATATTTTCACTACCTTAATGGGTGATCAAGTGGAGCCTCGTCGTGAATTTATAGAAAATAACGCACTGACGGTAGAAAATCTTGATATTTAAAATTTTCTAAAAAAAATATTAAATAAAGGATTTTAGAAACTTTTAACGGTATTTAACAGAAAATAAGGACAAATATAAGAATTTACATTTTAATTAATTTCTATGATTTTTTGATAATTTAGGCGATTTTATCGCAAATTAATAACTTTTAGCTATTAAATGTAGTAATTTAGAAACTTAGCCAAGGCAGAAAAATTGAACAAAATTTTTATAAGTATCATAGCATTTTCAATGCTTATATCTTGCGAGCAACATACAACAAATCAAGCCAAGCCCCTTAATTCTGGTATAAACCTCTCTAATATGGACGAAAGTATTCGACCTGGGGATGATTTTTTTTCGTATGTCAATGGATCTTGGGTAGCGTCAACAGAAATTCCAGCTGATAAAGGTCGGTATGGAGCATTTGATCTTTTAAGGGATAAATCACAAGAAGCTGTAAAGGCAATTATCGAAGAATCGTCAACAGGTAATTTTGCAAAAGGAACTGATGAACAAAAGGTTGGTGATCTTTATAATTCATTTTTAGACATGGAAAAAAGAGATTCAGTTGGCATTGATCCCCTAATCCCTGAACTAAACTTGATAGACCAAATTATGAATAATAATGATTTGGCTGTTTATTTTGCCAGTGCTATGAAGCGTGGCATGGATGTGCCAATGAGTTTTGGTCAGCTAGCAGATTTTAAAGACCCCAAAAGATATTCTATTGGATTATTTAGTGGCGGTTTAGGCCTACCTGATCGTGAGTATTATTTAAAAAAAGATGATATATCAGTAGAACTTAGACAAAAATATGTAGAACACATTGAGATAATGTTAAGCCTTGCTGGTTTTGATGATGTAGTAAAAGCTGCTGAACAAATCATTAATTTGGAAACAATTCTTGCTGAACAAAATATGCCTAAGGAAGAAGCTCGTAATTGGACAAAAAATTACAATGCTATACCAATAAATGATTTACCATCTTTGATGCCTGATTTTCATTGGACGGGTTATTTAGAGGAAGCTGGACTTCAAAAGGTAGGTAAAATAGTAGTTTTCAGAACAGAATACATGAAGGCTCTCGATAGTATAATTAAAGATACTGATTTAGAGATTTGGAAAATTTATTTAAAATGGCGAGCCATCGATAGCACTGCTACTAGATTAACATCTGCTATAGATGATCAAAATTTCAATTTTTATGGTAAAACTCTATCAGGCACAGTAGAACAGAGGCCCATGTGGCGACGTGCAGTAAGCACAGTTAATAAAACACTCGGTGAAGTCGTTGGCAAAGTGTATGTTAAAAGACACTTTCCACCGGAAGCTAAAGATAGGATGCTAATCCTTGTCGATAATTTAATTAATGCCTTTGAAAAAAGCATTAAAGATCTTGAGTGGATGTCCGACGAGACAAAAACTGAAGCGCTAGATAAATTATCAAAATTTACACCAAAGATTGGATATCCAGAAAATTGGAAAGATTATTCAGCACTAGAGATTGATGCTGAAGACTATTATGGGAATATAGAGCGTGCAATTGAGGTTGAATATAAACGACAAATGGATCGTCATGATGGACCTGTTGACCGAACCGAGTGGGGAATGACTCCACAAACTGTTAACGCTTATTATAGTCCACTTCTAAATGAGATTGTTTTTCCCGCTGCAATTTTACAACCTCCATTTTTCAACTTTGAGGCTGAGGAAGCTGTCAATTATGGCGGTATTGGTGCTGTAATTGGCCATGAAATCGGTCATGGTTTTGATGATTCAGGTGCTAATTTTGATGGTAACGGCGTTATGCGTAATTGGTGGACAGAAGAAGATTCCAATGAATTTAAAAATCGTACTTCAAAATTAGTAGAACAGTACAACGCCTTTAAACCCTTTGACGATTTAAGTGTTAATGGCGACTACACTTTAGGCGAAAATATTGCTGATCTAAGTGGTATAAGCATTAGCCTGTTGGCTTATCAAATGTCACTTAAAGGAGAAGAGTCTCCGATTATTGACGGGTTTTCCGGTATTCAGCGTGTATTCTTAGGCTTTGGTCAAGTATGGAACGGTAAATATCGCGATAAAGCGCTCCGGTTACAGATTGAGACAGCACCACATTCTCCTTCAAAATATCGCGCTAATGGACCTGTTCGCAATGTACCTGAATTTTATGAAGCATTTGATGTAAGTGAGGACGATGCTTTATATCTAGCTCCAGACGAAAGAGTAAAAATATGGTAAATCAATATTAAATTCGCGCATATGACATTCTTTAATACAGAGTCTTTTGAAATATTCTAATAAGTAATACTTATTTCATTCATTTTATTTTCAATCCAATTTTGAACAATTAAATTTGTTTTTTCAGGTGATTGAGTGGTTGCATCAATGGGGGGTCCAATGCAAAAACGAATAACACCAGGGCGTTTTGTAAGTTCACGACGTTGCCAAAAGTCAGCGGCATTATGGGCCACAGGAACGATTAAAGCTCCAGTTGCATTTGCCAAAGCAGCACCACTAATTCCATATCTACGAGTTTTTCCTGGCAACATTCTTGTACCCTCTGGAAAAATAGTAACCCAAGTTCCTTCAGCTAATTTCTTTTTTCCTTGCTCTATTACTTGATTAACTGCAGTACGACCTGCTTTTCGATTTATGGCAATAGGGCGAAAAACAAATTTAAGTGCCCATCCAAAAAAAGGTATCCATAAAATTTCTCTTTTTAAAACCCATGTCGATCTCGGAAAAAAAGGTACGTGTCCATATGTTTCTAAAGCTGATGAATGCTTTATCATAATAACACTAGCAGCTGTAGGTAAATTTTCTTGGCCTTCAACTGTAACTTTAAGTTTGCAAAAGAAATCACCTGCCCAGAGTGCAAGTCGACAGTAATTAACAACCAGTCTCCACAAAAATTTTTTTGGAATCCAAAATAATATTAAGGCAGCACATCCATACAATAATCCACATAAAAATGTAAACGTAATAAAAATAATCGATCTTAAAGTACGAAACAAAATTTAAGCCTTGATTATGTCAATTGCAGCTTCAGCAAGATCATTGCAAATGTGAATTTTAGAAAACTTTAAAGGTAAATCTTTTTCTGTTTTTAATCCATTTCCAGTTCGCACCAATAAAGGGGTAACACCAGCTTTATCTGCAGCTTCAAGATCACGCAATGAATCTCCAATAGCAAAAACATTTTCATGAAAGATTTGATATTCTTCTATTAGCATATTTAGCATTTTTGGATTTGGTTTTCTGCAGTCAGATTCTTCATCTGGTCCATGTGGGCAAACAATAATTTTCTCAATATGTCCACCTGCTTCATAAACTAAACCATGAAGCTTTCGATGCATCGCCTCTAATTCTCTAAAACCAAATAGTTTACGAGCAATACCAGATTGATTAGTGGCTATAGTAACTATAAATCCTGAATTTGATAAAGATGCTATAGCATCAATGCTTCCAGGGATAGGTATCCATTCTTCTTCTGATTTTATAAAATCTTTTGAGTCTTGGTTGATAACGCCATCTCGGTCCAGAATAACAAGTTTTTTTCTAGAATCTTTTATCACAATCAAATAATTGATAAGCGTGAAATATCGGCAACATTTAAGAATTGATATCTAAGCTCGCTAAGTAAAGCCAAACGATTATTTCTGATATCTTTTTCATCGACCATTACCATCACTTCATCAAAGAAGTGATCAATAGGCTCATGTAGTTTAGCAAGTTCATTAAGAATCTCAGTATAGCTTTGTTTTTTTAACATCGGATCAATTTTATTTTTTGTTTCATTAAGAGTTTCAAAAAGTGTTAATTCAACATTTAAATCCAATAATTTTTTATCAATACTAATTTTATCTATAAAGTTATTTTTTTTGAGAATGTTGGCGATCCTTTTATTCGCTGATATTAAACTTTCTGCTTTTTCAAATTTTGTAAACATATGAACTGCTTCAATTCGTTTTTGAAAATCAAGAACTGATGATGGTTGCTTAAATAAAACTGCATCAAATGTTTCGCTTTTAAGAGAAGAGTCTTGATTAAGAAGGTACCCTCTTAAACGTTCAATAATAAATTCATATATTTCTTGGCTAACTTTATCATTATATTTTTTATTTTTTGGCTGCACTTTCAAAGAAACATCTATTAAATTTTTTAAATCGACATCTAGGTTGCCTTCAATAAGGATCCTAATTAATCCCAATGAAGAACGTCGAAGACCAAAGGGATCCCTATTTCCACTTGGTTTCTTACCACAAGAAAATAAGCCTGATAACGTATCTAATTTGTCTGATATAGCTAATAACATTCCATCTAATGTTTGAGGGATTTGATCGCCGGCAAAGCGTGGTTTGTAATGGTCCCGAATTGCTAAAGAAACTTCTTCTTTTTCTTTGTCAGCAGATGCATAGTGGTATCCCATTATTCCTTGTAATGTTGGAAATTCTCCAACCATGCCGGTAAGTAAGTCACATTTAGCAAGTAACGCGGCACGACTTACATTCTCAAAGTTATGATTTAATTGTATAGATAGATGTTTTGCAATTTTTGAAACGCGTTGGCTTTTATCAAATAAACTACCAAGTTCTTTTTGATAGACAACTCTACTTAGATCTTTTTTACGACTAGATAACTTTCTCTTTTGGTCATTATTCCAAAAGAAAATAGCATCAGCGAGGCGTGGCCGAATTACGCGCTCATTACCATCAATCACTAATTCTGGATTTTTGCTTTCTATATTTGCCACAGTTATGAACTTGGCTAATAACTTATTATCATTATCAGTGACAGGAAAATAACGTTGATGCTCTGTTAGAGTTGAAATGATTACTTCTGGAGGTAATTGTAGGAAATTTTCATCAAAATTTCCGATTAAGGGAGTTGGCCATTCAACCAACGAAGCTACTTCATCATAAAGTATCTCTCCATTTTTTATCTTACCACCAACAGATTGCGCTGCTCTTTCAACTCCAACACGAATTAAATCTCGACGTCTATTATAATCAGCTATAACGTACCCATTTTTTTCAAGCTCATCTAAATAATGACTTACTGAACTAATTTTTAGCGGCCCTGATGATTGAAAACGGTGCCCCCAAGTTATATTGTCAGATTTAATATTCATAATTGAGGTCTTGATAGTTTCATCACCATACAGCATTAAAATCCAGTGAATGGGTCTGACAAATTCTATCTTACTATCACCCCATTTCATGCGACGAGGAATAGGAAGATTTTCAAGTGCTTTTTCAATCAGTTCTGGTAAAACCTCAGTCGTCTTTTTGCCCTTAATAACTGTATTAATTGATAACCATTCACCATCATTTGTTTTTTTTCTATCAAGAGAGTCTATAGATGTATTATATTTTTTAGCAAAAGCTTCAGCTGCCTTAGTCGGCTTCTCGTTTTCATCAAAAGCAATATTAAGAGGGGGCCCTTTGTGTTCAATTTTTTTGTCACTTTGTTTATTTGCAAGTTTTTCTACTAAAACTGTTAACCGTCTTGGACTTGCAAAAGTCTTTATATCCCCATGTTTTATAGAAGAGGAATCAATGTTTGCATTGACGTTTTCACCAAAAGCTACCATTAGATTTTTCAAAGCTTTAGGTGGTAACTCTTCAGTGCCGATTTCAATAATAAAATCTGCGTTATCAGACATATGAAAATCTCATTTTTTTGTTTTGGATTTGATCATTGGAAAATTAAGTGCTTCACGACTAGATAAGTAGGATTCACAGATGAGACGAGATAATTCACGTACCCTTAAAATATACTGCTGTCTTTCGGTTACCGATATAGCTTGGCGAGCATCTAGAAGATTGAATGTGTGAGATGCTGTTAACATTTGTTCGTAAGCTGGCAAGGTTAAATTTAAACTAATTAATCTGCTAGCCTCAGCTTCTGCGCTATCAAAGATTTTAAAAAGGGATTCAATATCGGCATGTTCGAAGTTATATTTAGATTGTTCGACTTCGTTTTGGTGATAAACATCATGATATGTAATTTTTCCGCGCGGTCCGTCTGTCCAAATAAGATCAAAAATATTTTCAACGTTTTGTAAGTACATTGCCAATCGCTCTAAACCATAGGTAATCTCACCGGTTATCGGTTGACATTCAAGTCCTCCGACTTGTTGAAAATAGGTAAATTGCGTTATTTCCATTCCATTTAACCAAACTTCCCAGCCAAGACCCCATGCACCAAGTGTGGGTGATTCCCAATTGTCCTCAACAAAACGAATATCATGAACCTCCGTATCAATTCCTATAGCACGTAATGAATCAAGATACATTTCTTGTATATTTTTTGGCGATGGCTTTAAAGCAACTTGATACTGATAATAATGTTGAAGACGAAATGGATTTTCGCCAAAACGACCATCAGTGGGCCTTCTACTCGGTTGAACATAAGCTGCGCTCCAAGGTTCCGGTCCTATTGCGCGTAAAAAAGTTGAGGGATGAAATGTTCCTGCTCCCATTGGCATGTCATAAGGCTGCATAACAGCGCAACCACAATCTGCCCAATATTCTTGTAAACAAAGAACTAAATCTTGAAATGTTTTTGGTTGTATTTTTTGTTTTTTTGTCATTTTTAATTTTGCTTTTGAAGATTGGAATTATAACGGCTTTAATTAATAAACTGGGCGAATTCTACAAATAATAAATAACATCACTAATTTTTTCTCTCCAAAATAGTGCAATTATAAAATATATGCACTAATATGGTGCTTAATTTAAAGAATACGCACTAAATTAGTGCATATTACCTATTTATTTTAATAAAAAAATGTTTAATAACATAAACTTACAAAAAATCTCGAATTGGCACGCTTCCTGCATTTATATAGACGTTATAACAAATTGATTAGGAGCAAAAAAGCTCATGAAAACAAAACTAGAATATATTTGGCTCGACGGCTATAAACCAACTCAAAGTTTGCGTAGTAAAACAAGGATAGCATCAAACTTTGGAGGAACTCTAGAAGAGTGTCCAATGTGGTCGTTCGATGGAAGTTCAACTGAACAAGCAGAGGGAAATGCATCCGACTGTCTTTTAAAGCCAGTGGCTATTTACCCTGATCCACAGCGCATAAATGCATTTTTGGTAATGACGGAAGTTTTGAATGCAGATGGAACTCCACATGCGTCAAATGGAAGGGCTACTATAGACGACGATGATGATGATTTTTGGTTCGGTTTTGAACAGGAATATTTTCTTTGGGATACTTTGACGGACTTACCTCCTGGATTCCCTGAAAAAGGTTATCCGAGACCTCAAGGTCCATACTATTGTTCAGTAGGTGCAAATAATACATACGGCAGAGAGTGTATCGAAGAGCATTTTGATGCTTGTTTAGAAGCAGGCATAAATGTTGAAGGAATAAATGCAGAAGTTGCAGCCGGTCAATGGGAATTTCAGGTTTTTTCCAAGGGAGCTAAACGCGCTGGTGACGATATCTGGGTAGCTAGGTATTTACTAGAAAGAACAGCCGAAAAATATGGTTATGCAATTGAATATCATCCGAAACCTTTAGGAAACACAGATTGGAATGGATCAGGTATGCATGCGAATTTCTCAAATAGTGTAATGCGTGAATCGGGAGATGAAGCAGTCTTCAATAAAATTTGTGAAGAATTTGGAAAAAATATCGAAAGACATATTAGTGTTTACGGTGCAGATAACGATCAACGATTAACAGGTTTACATGAAACGCAATCGATTAATGAATTTAGTTATGGAGTATCTGATCGAGGTGCATCAATTCGTATTCCAGTTGGAACCGTTGAAGATGGTTGGAAGGGTCGTCTAGAAGATCGAAGACCTGCTTCCAATGCCGATCCTTATAAGGTTGCCGCTGCAGTTGTTAAAACAACAAAAGAGTCAGGGGCGTAAGTAAGCAATTTAAAACTTGTATTTTGGCCGGGTAAACATTGAATGCCCGGCCATAACTCTAATAAACTGCAAAACAACTATGCAATCATCACTGCAACGCAAGCTTTTTTTAAACACGGAAATTTCAAAAAAAATTACAATTTCGAAACAAGTGTGATCTATCTAATAAACATGTTAAAGATTCAAAATTTAATCGATTAACTACCTTGCATTCGTATATAAAAAATAAGCAATCATCGAGATTAAATACTGATGGAAGCATTCATAAAAATTCTGAGAATATCCTTGATACTTTAAATTCGGGCATTATTCTTTTAGATGAAAATTTACTTATTAAAGGATTAAATATTGCTGCTGAAAATATACTCGGTATTAGTCAGCGAAGAGCTTACGATCAATCATTATTAAGACTAGTTAATGATGAGCCTGAAATGAGAGACATCCTTACCAGGGTACTTGATACCGGAAATCATTATGCTAATGAAATGCAACTTTCACTAATTGAAGCCAATAGCAATGAAAAAATAATTGATTGTAGAGTGTCACCAATTTTAATAGATGATGCATGCCTTTTAGTAGAAATAACAGATGTAACTCGTAGATCAAAAATAAGCAGAGAAAATGCTTTAATTATTCAGCATGGAGCTGGTCGACAAATGATTAGGCAGCTTGCACATGAGATTAAAAATCCTCTGGGCGGTATTCGAGGCGCTGCCCAATTACTTGAGCGTCAACTTAAAAATGATGACCTTCGAGAATACACTGATGTAGTAATAAATGAGACTGACAGATTAGCTGCATTAGTTGACACATTATTAGGGCCTGGTGGCCCATCAAATAAAAAACCCGTAAACATCCATGAATTAATTGAATATGTAATAAAAATAATTAATGCAGAAAATCAAAAAAGTCTTTTAATTAAAAGAGACTATGATCCAGGTCTTCCTTATATAGATCTTGATAGGGATCAATTAGTTCAAGCACTACTTAATTTAATAAAAAATGCACTTATAGCACTCGATGGTCAAGGTACTTTAACTCTACGCACTAGTACTCTGACAAACTTCACAATTGGCGATACTCGATATCGTGTAATTGTTTCTATTGAAATAGAAGATGATGGTCCAGGTATTCCAATAGATATGCAAGACTCAATATTTTATCCATTAGTGACAAATCGCCCTGAAGGCACTGGCTTAGGTTTACCAGTCGCTCAGGAGTTGCTGAGTCGCCACAAAGGATTGATAGAATTTGAGAGTCGACCAGGTAGAACAGTATTTTTTGTTCGTATTCCACTAGATCAATCCGAAAATTTCAATGAATAGCATTGCTTTAAAAACATGGATAGTGGACGACGATGAATCCGTACGATGGGTGCTAGAAAAGGCCCTAAAACAAGCTGGATTGCAGACACAAAGTTTCAGTCGATCAGAGCACGTACTGGAAGCGCTTAAAGATGATACACCGGATGTTTTGATAACAGATGTTCGTATGCCAGGCATAAGCGGTCTCTCACTTTTAGAAAAATTACAGTCAACAAATCCAACATTACCAATAATAGTTATTACTGCTTATTCTGATCTCGAAAATGCAGTTGCTGCTTATAAAGGCGGAGCATTTGAATACCTTCCAAAGCCATTTGATATAGATGAAGCGGTAGCCTTGGTTTACAAAGCTGCTCGCTCAATTGGAGCTAAATTAGGCAAAGGTGCTGTTGCTCCTACTGCTATGGCTTCCATGATTGGGAAAGCACCCGCAATGCAGGATGTCTATCGATCAATCGGACGTCTTTCTGGTTCCAGTATGACCGTTTTAATAACAGGTGAATCTGGCACTGGAAAAGAATTAGTGGCTAGAGCCCTTCATGATCATAGTCCTCGAGTTGATAAAACATTTGTCGCTTTAAATACATCTGCAATAGCATCAGAATTATTAGAATCTGAATTGTTTGGTCATGAAAAAGGCTCGTTTACAGGAGCTGACTCAAGAAGGATAGGCCGATTTGAACAAGCGGATCAAGGAACGCTCTTTTTAGATGAAATAGGTGACATGTCTCCGGCACTTCAAACTAGATTATTAAGGGTTTTGGCTGAGAGTGAGTTTTACAGAGTTGGTGGCCAAAAACCAATTAAGGTTGATGTAAGAGTAATTGCTGCAACAAATCAGGACCTTTCACGTGCTGTTAAAGAGTCTCGTTTTCGTGAAGATCTATATCATCGTTTGAATGTTATTAGAATTAATACACCACCACTCCGTCAACGTCGTGAGGATATTCCATTATTGTTGAAACATTATTTGGCAGAAGCTGCCGATGAGATCGGCGGGCAATCGAAAACAATAGATTCAGAAGCTTTGGACGCTCTTCAAAACTTTGGTTGGCCTGGAAATGTTCGTCAACTTGTCAATGCAGCTCGTCGACTAACTGTAACAGCTCCTGGAAGTGTAATTTCCGTACATGACATACCAGATGACTTAGGTGGCGGATCATTATCTCAAAATACAGCAAAAGATTGGACAACCAATCTTGCTGCATGGGCAGAAAGACAATTGAATAGTAACAACGCTCCTCTTCTTGATTTGGCAATACCAGAATTTGAGAGAGCTCTAATAAAATTTGCTATGACAAGAACTAACGGACATCGTCAAGAAGCAGCAAAACTTTTAGGCTGGGGTCGTAATACATTAGCACGTAAAATGAAATCTCTGGATTTAGATTAATTTTCTTAATGTCAGTTAATTTAATATTATTTAATACAAATATCCTAGATAATTAATATTAACTTTCAATTAAAAGTATTCTATTTTGTTTACATATTTATTAACTTATATCTGACCTATACTCCAATGGATAATCTAATCACTTTTAAAGGTTGCATACATGCATAAAATTGTATTCTCGTTATTTTTATTTTTAATTGGTTGCTCAGTACAAAATCCAAGTATTTACCAATCTGGTATTTCAGAACAAAACGTTGAGCCGCATCACAATAAAACATCTACCTTACTGTCTAGTGTTAATAATGTTCATTTAAAAAGAATTGATAAAACTATAAATGCCGAGATTGAGTCTGGAAAAATTCCTGGAGCAGTTGCTTTAGTATCGATTAACGGCGAGAGGGTTTATTACAAAAGCTTTGGATTTGCTGATATTGAAGAAAAAAAATTAATGAGAAAAGATTCAATTTTTCGAATTGCATCCATGACAAAAGCCATTACTACAGTTGCTGTAATGCAATTATACGAGAAAGGGCTTTTTCAATTAAATGATCCTGTATCTAATTATTTACCCTCTTTTAAAAATCCAAAGGTCTTAGTTGCTGTTGATGAAAACAACATAATTACAGAAACACGTGATGCGACTAACGAAATTAAAATTATTGATTTGCTTACTCATTCTTCAGGCTTAGGCTATCCATTTATTAATTCACCTTTGCAAAAAACATACATAGATAATGGCATCATTAATGGAATAACTGATAAAGATATTACATTGTCATCTCAAATAAAAAAACTATCTGAACTGCCGCTTTTATTTGATCCAGCTGATCGATATAGCTATGGGTTAAACACTGATGTTTTAGGTTATCTAATTGAGGTTATATCAGGTCAAACTTTAAATGATTATTTTCGTAATGAAATTTTTCTTCCTTTGGAGATGTATGACACATATTTTTATTTACCAAATGATAAGCACCATAGATTGGCTACTTTATATGCTTACATAGATAAAAAATTAATATCATATAACGACGATTCTTTTACAGATCTTGGTAACAATAATTATCCTATTTCAGGTGCAATGACTTATTACTCTGGCGGTGCTGGTTTATCTTCTACGGTTTCTGACTATTCTCGATTTGTCGAAATGCTTTTTAACTACGGCAAATTAAATAGTAAACGTTTGTTGAGTAGAAAATCAGTTGAATTAATGATATCCCCAAGAATGGATATGAACAGTGATGGTATTTTAGACTTTGCTCTAGGATTTAGAGTAATCAATAATATTGGCTTGTTGGGTGAGCTTGGTACTTCAGGTTCTTACAGTTGGGGCGGTGCTTTTAATACTGCATTTTGGGTTGACCCCGAAGAGCAAATGTTTGGCATTATCATGTCTCAAGTAAGGCCAAATAAGAGTAATATAAATGAACGATTTAAAACAATGGTTTACAAGTTATTAGAATAGTAAAAATTAATACATTAAAGTTTAGTTTCAAGCTTGAAAACCATTCATTTAAATTTTGAGCTTTTATTTTTATGTAATCACTTAATGAGATATTGATTTAACTGCATTAGTAAATGTTATGAGTTTATTAACTGCTTATTGTAGGCAAAATATATATT
>MDTG01349038.1_pt1 | contig 12580 bp, 18 predicted proteins | sample 811421 | NCBI WGS metagenome assembly MDTG01 (sample SAMN05326645, study PRJNA326480) | marine metagenome | isolation source: seawater | place: Pacific Ocean: South East | collected 2011 | reverse complement strand
TTCATCTGTTAATGTATTAGGAGCTAAATCAAATTCAGAAACAACTGAACCATTTTTCTCAATTACACCAGCATATGGTTTTAAAGTAATAACATCACCAGTTTCTAAAGCATCAACAGAAGCTTCAATTGGTAAACACCCTGAATCTTCAGCAGTATTGAAGAAAATTGGAGCAATAATAGAACCAATTACAACACCACCTGTTCTTTTGTTAGGAACACCTGGAATATCTCTACCCATGTGCCATTGAACTGAGTTAATCCCAGATTTTCTTGAACTTCCAGTACCTACAACATCACCAACATATACTAAAGGATGACCTTTTTCTTTAAGTTCTTTCATTGTATCTAATGGATTTTCCATTCTTGATTGTAACATTGCAGTTGCGTGTAATGGAATATCTGATCTAGTAAATGCAACAGTTGCAGGAGATAAGTCATCTGTATTTGTTTCACCAGGAATTTTGTATACAGTTAAAGTCATTTCTTCTTCTAATGCAGGTTTGTTAGTAAACCATTCTGCATTTGCCCAAGACTCAATAACTTCTTTTGCATAAGAGTTTCCAGCATCCATTAAATCTTTAACATCATTAAATGAATCATATACTAAGATAGTATTTTTTAATTCATTAGCAGCAGCAGCAGCTACTTCATCAATTTTAAGTGCATCAATTAATGGAACAACATTAAATCCACCCATCATTGTTCCTAAAATTCTTACAGCTTCAGATTTTGAAATTACTGAACATGAAACATTACCTTGAACAATATCATTTAAAAATGCAGCTTTAACATAAGCAGCATCATCAACACCTGGGTTGATTTTGTTGTTGAATAAATCTAATACGTACTCAGACTCAGCTACCGTATCAGCTTTTAATAATTCAACTAATTGTGCTGTTTCTTCAGCAGTTAATGCTAATGGAGGTAAACCACCTTCGTTAGCTCTTTCTTCTGTATGTGCTTTATAATTTACTAATAAACTCATATATTATCTCCTATTTGATTTAATTTTATTGATAAGATTATAGCATAAAGGATAAAATTAGTATGTACAATTATTGTAAAGAGTTGTACAAGTTTTTATTTTTGTAAATAAAAGTTACAATATGTGGCTTTATTATTGGAGGATGCAGGTGAAAACATCTATTTAAAGTCTTTTGAGGTGCTTAGAAGAGTTTAGTATAATAGCTACTTTTATACACACTTTTATTTTTTATAGTAGTTTAGCTGTACATATTAATCAATTGTACAATTTTTGTTCTTTTGACTAAGAGATTGTTTTAAGCTTTTATTATTATAATTTTATATCAAAAAATACTAAGGATTACCTTGATAGAGCAATTAGAAAAAAAATTACATAAAGAAATTCCATTAACTAAGTTAATGAAATTAAAAATAAATACTTATAATGAAAAAGAATTAATTACCTCTGCTCCTTTAAATATTAATATAAATGATAAAGGTACAGCTTTTGGTGGAAGCTTAAGTACAATGACAATTATTTCATCATGGAGTTTATGTTGGCTAATTTCTAAAGAACTTGGAATCGATAGTAAAAATATCGTTGTTATTAAAAACGAAAATTCTTATTTAAAACCTGTTAGAAAAGATATCATCTGCCATACGCAAAAACCTTCTAAAGAAGAAATCTCAATATTAAAAGAAAAAATAGATAAAAAAGGAAGTGCTTCAATAAAAATAAACTCTAAGATAATAGAGGACAATGAAATATGTGTTAAATTTGAAGGGATATATGTAATTAAGCTTTAATTTTTAATAAGTAGAAATTTATTCTACTTATTCCTCTTTTTATTTATGGTCTTATATATGAATATCCATCTTCTTGCAATTCAATAATTCTAGCTACCCCTGCTCTTACTGTTCCTACTCCCTCTAATAATTCAACTTTTGATCCACTTACACTTTCAAGTTTTTCTATTGAATTTAAACAAGCAGAAAATGAGATATCTTGTAAAGCAAGACTTTCAACTCTTTTAACTTGTCTACTTTTATCAGTGAGTAAAGTAATTCCTGGACCAAATGCTACAATTTCTATTTCAACATTATCTAAACCATAAAGTTTTTGTAAATTAACTGCATTATTTAGAGCAATTTTCTGTGTTCTCATATCATCTGTACTTACTTGAATCACAACTTTATGAACCTTTGGTTCAACTGTTTCTTGAGCATTTAAAGTAGTAAAAAATGTAATTAATCCTACAAATAGAAATATTAATATTTTTTTCATAATCTGTCCTTTTTTTAACAATCTTACATAATAAAAAATTAAAAGTCAAAGTCCCTAATATAGGTACTTTTATTATAATAAGTATAAGTAATTTTTATCTATTTGTATTTCTTATAATTAATTCTAAATATTTATATTATTTTAATAATTATTATTTATAATACTTAATAAATTAAATATAAGGAAAACTAATGAAATTAAAGACATTACTAATGGCAGGTATGATTACAAGTAGTACATTACTAGCTAATGAATTTATTGATTATAAAACTTTAACAACTAAAATGGTAGCAGAAAACAAAAAAGCTGGAAACTATGCAACAACTAAAGAAGTTAAGGAAGCTATTGCTTCAAAAGATTGGATAGTAGCAGATGTTAGAACAAAAGAAGAATGGTCAGCAGGAAGAATTAAAGGAACAGTTAGAATAGGAAGACAAGCTCCTGAAAAAGCACTTGCAAATTATGCATTAGATGATGAAGATAATTTTGTAAAACAAAACTTAATTGTAATTTGTAATACGGCAAGAAGAGCATCAATTGAAGCAGAAATATTTAGACAAATGGGATTTAAAAATGTAAAAGTTTATGAGTTCTATACATGGGTAGATTCTTGTAACCCAATAACAACAAATTATTCTTCAAAAAGTGATAAAAAGGGTACTAAAAATAAATTTGGTCAAGTTAAAGCTGCACATTGTTATAAGTAATATTTAAATAAAAAGGATTAAATCCTTTTTATTTAGTATAATTCTTATCTTTTTTACTCCTTACCTTTACAAATATTCACAAAAATCTCTTTTTTACTTATTCAATTGACTAAAAATACAAAATTATCAAGCAATAGAATTTATTTTGATATACTTTCAAAAAATTAGGAAGCCTTATGAGTAAAATAACAGAACTTGAAAAACTATTAAAAGAAGATGTTATCCCTGAAATCGATGAGAATATTGATGAATTGATGGATATTGTTGATGGTAAAAAAAGTACTAAAGAAGATAAAGACGAATTAAAATATATGGAAGATATCAAGCTATATTTTGATGAAGTACTTTTAGATATTGAAAGTAATAACTTAAAAGATGAAGATGCAATAGAAATCTTAGAAGTTTTAGAAGAAATGAGAATAGACAAATAATATGTTTGAATTAGAAATATTTGAAACAGTAAACATTTTAGCCTTAGTTTTAGGAACTGTATTTGGAATGGTTGCTCAAAAACAACAGTTTTGTTTTTCTGGTTCTATAAAAGATTATATACTAACAAAGTCGACGAAAAGAGGAGCTTCTGTAATTATGGCAATGATTGTTGCTATTCTAGCAACTGCCATTATGTCTTCTGTATTTGAACTTGATTTAAATGAAACAAAATATTATAAAGAGAATATTAACTATTTTGTGATTATTGCAGGTGGTATATTATTTGGTGTAGGAATGATGTTAGCAGATGGATGTGGGAATAGACAGCTGATAAAATTTGCCCAAGGGGATTCTAACTCTTTGATTACTATTATTTTTATTGGAATTTTTGCATATGCAACAACAAAAGGTCTATTATATGGAGTTTTATCTCCAATTACAAATAATGAAACTTTAATCTACTTATCTTCATATATCCCAAATATTACAATGAATATATATGTAGTTTTAGCAGTTTTAATTGCAGCACTGTTATTTATAATAAAGAAAGTTAAAAGAATATTCTCGCTTTGGGATGGTGTAATTATTGGTATTTTAATCTCACTTGCATGGTATATATCTGGTGTAATTGGTGCTGAAAGTATGGAAAGAGAAATAGCTTTAGATGGAATTACATTTGTTTATCCAACGGCTAAAACTGTTGAGCTATTTATGTATTATGAAGTAAATGAATTATCATTTCCAATATCACTAGTATGTGGTGTTTTATTGGGCACTTTTATAATGTCATTTATAAATAAGAAATATAGTTTTGGATGTACAGCAGCTCAAAATATTAATAGAACTAAATACAATATGATAGGTGGAGCACTTATGGGAACAGGTGGTGTTTTATCAATTGGATGTACAGTAGGACAAGGACTTACAGGTCTTTCAACACTTGCTTTTGCTTCTGCACTTGCAATTATTTCAATAATGGTTTCAGGAACAATAACAGCACTTTTTTTAAATAAAAAGAATAAATTACCAATGTGTTTTATTTTCGAATGGAATGACAACGCACCTGATTATCAGATATAAATAAAGGGTTAAAACCTTTTGTTTATATACTAATTACTATTATATCTTCTTACTCTAATTTCCTTTATTTTTATAATTGTAATTATACTTGAGATTTGGGGTTATTCTATATTTTTTATTATTTCAAATAAGTTTAAAAATGAGAAAGAGAAAACTTTTTGGCTTATTGGAGTAGTATTAATGCCTATACTAGCAATACTTTATATTTTTGCAAAAAAGATTTACTTAAATAAAATAATTGTAACTTGCTTTTTCCTCAGTTTTTACATAAAATAAATACAATTAAAAACAGGGAAAATAAAATGGAAAATATTATCGATTTTAGAAGTGATACAGTAACAAAACCTTCTAAAAAAATGAAAAAGTTTATGTTTAAAGCTCCCCTTGGTGATGATGTATATAAAGAAGACCCAAGTGTAAATAAACTTGAAAAAACTATAAGAAAGATGGCTAAAAAAGAAGCCGCTTTATTTGTAAGTTCTGGTACTTTATCTAATCTCTTAGCCTTATTATCACATTGTAAAAGAGGTGATGAATATATCTGTGGACAAGATGCCCATATATACAAATACGAAGCTGGCGGTGGAGCAGTCGTAGGAAGTATACAACCCCAACCAATAGAGTTTGAAGAAGATGCAACTTTAGATATCAATAAAATAAAAGAAAAAATAAAACCCGATGATGCACACTTTGCAAAAACAAAACTTTTATGTTTGGAAAATACTCACCATGGACAAAGTCTTAGTTTAGACTATATAAAAGAAGTATCATCTTTTGCTAAAGAAAATAAACTTTTATTACATTTAGATGGGGCAAGAATTTTTAATGCTTTAATAGAAGAAGATTTACAATTAGATGATATATGTGAACACTTTGATTCTATTTCTATATGTTTATCAAAAGGTTTAGGAACTCCTGCTGGTTCTATACTCTTAGGTTCAAAAAAGTTTATTAAAAAAGCTACAAATTATAGAAAAATGTTAGGTGGAGGTATGAGACAAGCTGGTATTTTAGCCGCTGCTGGAATATATGCTTTAAAACATAATATACAAGATTTAGAAAAAGATCATCTAAAAGCTTCTTTATTATCAAACGAATTAAATAAACTAAAAGATATAGAGGTTTTATCTCATCATACAAATATGATTTTTATAAAAGCAAAAAATGAAGATTTACTAAAAAAATATTTAAAAGAAAATGGCATTTTAGTAGCTGGTTCTTATAATAAATTACGGTTAGTATGTCATAGAGATATTAGACAAGAAGATATAAATAAAACAATAAAAGTATTTAAAGCCTTTTAAAAAGTAAAAAGAGTTCATGTATATTTTTCTAAAGAATTTGCTATAATTATAATAAGAGGTATTATGATGACAAAAATTATGAATAGAGTAATAAATGATATTCAAATATTATCACAAGAAGAAAAGAGTAATCTCATAAAATTGTTAATTGCATCTATGGATGAAACACAGAACAAAGGTTCTGATGAGCAATGGGCTAACCTAGCTAAAAAAAGGGATGAAGAGATTAAATTAGGACAAGTTGAGACTATAAATTGGAATCAAATCAAACAACAAGTTTTATCATAAAATGGAAAGACAATTAGAATTTCATCCTGAAGTAACAAATGATATTAAAGGTTCATACCTTTGGTACGAAGATAAGTTACAAGGATTAGGTATTAGATTCTTAAACGAACTAGAAGATGGATATACTGCTATACAAAAATTTCCTGATACATGGGCAAATTTTCAATATGGATTTAAAAGGTATATTTTAAATAATTGAACAAAAGGCCATGAAAAAGAAAATAAAAAGTTTACAATTCCTGACCTGCCCCCTTATTTTCCTCCTCTGTTTTGTTAGACTTAATAGTCTGATAAAGCTTTTATTCAAAAACAGAATACTACTCATTAAGCTCGTCTAGTAATATTTTAATAAAACTAGTTTTATTATTTCGTTTTAAAAATTGATAGAATTTTTTCCAAATAATTAATAATAAAGAATGATTGTCAAATTTATCTAATGATGTTTGAATAATTAAATATAAAACTTTTATTTTTTTTGAAACTAATGTAAATTTAAATCTATTGTGTAATTGAATAAAACTATCTATATATGAGTGTACAGGATATGCATCATTATAATTATCCATTGCACAAGCATTAAACATATGCCATTGACCAATTGTGTGCCTAATTTTATATGAGTATGAATTTAATGCACTTGCTTGGTCTAAGTGAATTTTGCATACTGTAACCAGAAGTCCGAATTAGTATTAAAATAGCTACTCAATGAGTGATAAAATTTATCGAATAATTCTTCATCTTTTATATTGAAGTTCTTATAATAAAGTCTTGAGATAAGCAATACATGAGTTATTTCAGTATAAATATTTTTAATTTTAAAGGAGGTATTATGACTAAAAAACACTTTATATTTTAAGAATTTAACTACTCATCTTAAACAATATAATAGACGTAGCAATCGCTGCATTTAAACTAGTAACTTCCTCATGGATATCAATTTTAAGTATATTATTAGACAACTCAAAAATCTCATCATCTACACCAAAGCCTTCATTTCCAATAACAATGCCAGCTTTTGTAGGGAAAATATAATCTTTTAGACTAATTGCATCAGGGGCATTTGCAGTTGTTGATATAGTATAGCCCTGCTCTTTAAGTTTTATCAAGTCATTTTTTAAATCACTTGATTTATATACGTTTACATTAAATAAATTTCCAGTAGAAACTCTAATACATCTTCTTATAAATGGTGAGCAAGTTTTCTCATCAATCATTAAAGTTCCAATACTAAAAGCTGCACAAGATCTTACAATTGAGCCTACATTTTCAGGAGATGTAAGTCCATTTAGAACTACTATATTTCCTTGAATTTCATCAAAGCTTATAAATTCTGGTTTATCAATAACTGCAAGCATTCCTTGGTGTATTTTATGACCTACTATTTGCTTCATGATTTCATTTGATGCAGTTAAAATCTCAAAGTCTATATTTTTACAATTTTGTTTTATAAAATCTAAATGTTCAGGTGTTGTAAAAACCTTATGTATTTTAATATTTGCAGAGAATAGTTTTTTAAAAACGGTTGTACTTTCAACTACTACATACTTTTCATCATGTGCTGATTTTCGTAAAGAGACAAACTCTTTAATTTGCGGGTCATTTATATCATTTACTTCTCTTGTGCTTATAATCTCTTGCATTCTATTTTCCTTATTTCTTAAAAAAGAATTTTTTTATTGATTTTAAATATTGCGCTGAACTTATAAATGAACCAACTATTATAAAAATACAAGCAAGCGTAACTGCTGTTGTAAATTCGGCATATCCTAAAACTACAAGTAAAAGCGTAGATAATAATGGTGTGAAATATGAAATTGAGCCAAGTAGTTTTATATCAGCATTCTTAACACTAAAATCCCATAAATAAAAAGCCCCACCAACAGGTCCAAGGCCTAGCATTAATATTCCAAATAATTCTGTAGTATTTGGAATAACAGTAGTTTCAAATATAAAGTGACAAATACCTGATAATATAGCTGTAGCCATACAAAAACCAGTAACTGCAAAAGTAGGAACATGTGATAATGTTCTTGAAATCACAGAATATGATGACCATATTAAAGCTGCAATTATTGCAAATATATATCCTGAAGTATATTGTGTTTCAAAAGAAAAGCTCCCTCCTTTAGAAACTAAAAGAAAAGCCCCAAATAAACCAAAAATTGTTCCTAAAATATGAAACCATTTTAACTTTTCATTTGGTAAAAAAGATGAAAATACTACTATTAATAATGGCCATAAATAGTTTATCAAGTTAGCTTCAACAGCAGGAGCATTTTTAATAGCTAAAAAGTAAAAAAAGTGATAACCAAATAAACCACTTATTCCAATAATCCAAGCTTTTGCAGGGATTTCAAACAACTTAGATATATGTACTTTTTGCTTTTTCAAAAAAGCTAATCCCACAAAAGAAGCTACAATAAAAGATAGTGATGTTAATTCAAAGGCAGGGATATTACTTGTAAATATTGAAAAGAGTGCTAGTGAAGAGTATAATAAAATGGTAAGAATACCAAAAATATTTCCTTTTTTAGCTTGCATTAATTAATCTTCATTGTAGGCATGTTATTTTCAAATTTTCTATCAATATAACAATATGCAAAGAATAATAAAACTAACCAAGAAGGACAAGTATATCTTCCTAAAAAACTTTTAACATATAACTTTGAATCTAATTTGACATTTGTTTGATAGTCTGGGCATTTCATATGCGATCTTTTTATTAATTTTTGAAAGGATACTATATTTAGTATTACTCATAGCTTTTATCAAATTTCACAATTTTTCACAAAAAAGCATTATTATAAATTATATAGTTATCACTTATAGTTTAAGATAATCTTCTTTAGCTATAATATTAACAACAGTCAAGGATGTTCAAAAGGAAAATAAATGAAAAAATTAAAAAATATCATTCTAGTAATTACTGCATTATTTATAGTTGCAGGATGTACTCATAAAACACCATATACTAATAGGTCACAGATGATTTTTATGTCATCACAAGAGGAATTAGCATTAGGTGAGCAATCCTATAAACAAGCTTTATCAAAAGCAAAAATTATTAATAATACATATGATGCAAGAAGAGTAAAAAGTATTGGAGCTAAAATTGCAGCTGCTGCGAATAGACCAGATTTTAAATGGGAATTTACACTTGTAGAAAATACTGCAATGAATGCATTTTGTCTTCCTGGAGGAAAAGTAGTAGTTTACACAGGTATTTTAAAAGCTGCAAAAAATGATGCACAATTAGCAACAGTAATGTCACATGAAGTTGCACATGCACTTGCACGTCATGGAGCTGAGAGAGTTAGTACTTCAAAAATACAACAAGGTGTTCAACTACTAGGAAATGTTGTACTTGCAACAACAGCACCTGAATTTACTAATACATTTAATCAAGCTTATGGAGTTGGTACTCAACTTGGAGTTATGCTTCCTTATGGAAGATTACAAGAGAGTGAAGCTGATGAAATTGGTATTTATTTAATGGTAAAAGCTGGTTACAATCCTTATGAAGCTTTAAAGTTTTGGGAAAATATGAGCAATGGAAAAGAAAGTAGCAATGAATTCTTCTCAACACATCCAAGTTCAGAAACAAGAATCCAAGATATAAAAAATGTTATTGCTAAAATACAAAGAAAATAATCATGAATAACCTTGAACTTGAAAAAGCGAAAACACAGCAATTAAATGTTGTCTTAGCTTATTTTTTATGGTGGTTTGTTGGTATATTCGGAATGCACAGACTATATACAAAACAAAAAAGATGGTGGATTTATATAGTCTTAGGTCTAATTGGGCTTATTACAACTGTTATATTTATAGGTTATTTTATACTGATTGGTCTTTTTATATTATGGATAATAGATGGCTTTAAATTAAGTGGTATTGTAAAAGATTATAATCTTAATATTTTAGAAAAGTTTGAAAGAGATTTTAAATAAATTGAAATCAAAATTTGATTTCAATTTATTTTAGATTAACTAGATTATATTTGTATAAACAGCTTGTACGTCATCATCATCTTCAAGTTTTTCAAGTAACTTTCCAATTTCTTCTTGTTGTTCTTCTGTAAATTCTTGTGGATTATTAGAAATTCTTTCTAATTTTGCTTTAGTAAGTTCAATTCCTAAATCTTCAAATGCTTTATTTAAAGTTCCAAAATCAGTATAATTAGCTGTAACAATTACAACTCCATCTTCTTCTTCAAGTTCTTCTAAACCAGCATCAATTAGTTCCATTTCTAATTCTTCTAAATCCATATCTTCAGTTTTATTAAACTCAAAAAATGCTTTTCTATCAAACATAAATTCTAAAGAACCAGTTGGTGCTAAAGCTCCACCATTTTTATTAAAATACATTTTAACATTTGCTACTGTTCTTGTATTATTATCAGTTGCAGTTTCAACAAAGATTAAAGCTCCATGAGGACCTTTCCCTTCAAAGTTTACATCTGTATAGTTCGCTGAATCTTTTCCAGTTGCTCTTTTAATCGCTGCTTCAATATTTGTTTTAGGCATATTTTCAGCTTTTGCATTTAAAATTGCTGTTCTTAGTGCTGAATTCATTTCAGGATCTGGAACTCCTGCTTTTGCTGCCATTTCAATAGCTTTTGCTAATTTTGGAAACAATCTTGACATTGCTCCCCATCTTTTTAATTTTGACGCTTTTCTATATTCAAAGGCTCTACCCATTATAACTCCAATAGTTTGTGTTTTCAAATTTTATTGGGATTATAGCAGGTTTGTAATAATAGATTAATAAGTTAAGAAAAGTATCAATATTATTTTTCAATTTTTTTATATTTTTGTAATTTTTTGTAATTTTTATAAAAAAAACTAATTTATAAAAATAAAATAAATAAATAATTATAAAAAATTTATTGAATTTAGTGGCTATTTATTGGCACTTTATTAGCTAAGAAAAAAATTAAGAAAACTTTTAGGAAAAAATATTTTTTTATGGTTTATAATTCCGTATTAGAATAAGAAGAAAGTTTTTCCGGTGTTTTCAAAAACTTAATATATGCATTTGGCCGTGCGCTTTTAAAGTTTTTGAAAACCTTTTGTTATGCGCTTTTTTTAAGTGCATTTTTTATACTAACGAATGAAACTTATATCGAAGTTAAATTTGTTATATAGGAGTTTAAATGTTAAAAAAAATCTTACTTACTTCTATTGCCTTATCTTTATGTTTAAGTGCAAATAGTAATTTAAATGAAAATATTGATTGTGAAGCACAGTTTGAATCATGTGTAACAAAATGTGAAGATATTCACTCTGATGAAAAAAATCAGGTTTGTGTAGAACTTTGTGAATCAGTATATGAAAAATGCCAATTATCTTTAGAAGATAATGTTGAAATCCCTAATGAGGATGATATGAAAGAAGCTCTTGAATCACAAGAGGATGAGGACAAAGCTAAGTAACAAACTACTCTTTTTTAATTCTTCTTATTCTATAATTTTATAAAGGAGAGAATTAGTTTATTAAAAGCTAGTTTTTGAAATATGTATAATCAAGCAGAATTATCCATTTTATATGAGTTACAAGAAGTTAATGTAAAAGAAGCAGATATCGAATATATTTTAAATAGAGTCAAAAATAGACTTAGTGAAAAAAATGTTGATATTGAGTTAGAAAAAATAGGCTATCCAAAAATCTTTACAAGTGATTATGAGTCACAAGAGGAATATGATTCTTTGGATTTTGAATAAGATTATAAATAGAGAAAAGATGAGAAAATTAACAAATAAAGATTTAGTAAAATTATATTATGAAGAATTATGGAACAATAAAAATAAAGATTATATAGACACTCTTTTTGATGACAATATTACTTTTCACGGTTCTTTAGGAATATCTTCAAGTGGTAAAAAAGAGTTTGAACAATATATGGATATGATTCATAGTGCTATTCCTGCATTGTTTCATAGTATTATTGATATTGTTGTTGATGAAGATAATATCGCAGTAAGAGCTTTATATACAGGTAAACATACCGGTAAACTTTTATCATATGAAGCAACAAATAATAAAATTAGCTATAATGGAGCTACTTTTTTTAAATTTAATGAGGGAAAGATAAAAAGTGTATGGGTACTTGGTGACTTAAATACACTAATAAAACAATTAAATAATTCTAGTGACTAGTTGTAATTAAAAGGATAAAGATGAAAGATAAGATTATTGTAGGAAGAAGAGAGTTAATCTCAATTTTAGATCTTAACTTAGAGGATTTGGATGCAAAAGTAGATACAGGGGCTGATTCAAATGCATTACACTGTGATAATATTGTTATAGAAAACGATATGGTACATTTTTGTTTGCTTGATGAAGTTCATGAGTCTTATCATGGAAAAAGAATGTCTATGCCATTGCATAAAATAAAAAAAGTAAAAAGTTCTAATGGAGAGATTCAACTTCGACCTTCAATAAAAGTCTCAGTCGAATTTTTTGGAAAGAAATATAAAAGTATCATATCTTTAACTAATAGAGCAGATATGAAGTTTCC
>MDTG01218385.1_pt1 | contig 12580 bp, 10 predicted proteins | sample 811421 | NCBI WGS metagenome assembly MDTG01 (sample SAMN05326645, study PRJNA326480) | marine metagenome | isolation source: seawater | place: Pacific Ocean: South East | collected 2011 | reverse complement strand
CCAGTTTCTCAGCCGCCAGTTTCTCAGCCGCCAGTTTCTCAGCCGCCAGTTTCAGACACAGCATCTTTGGCAGATTCCGAGGAAAAAAACCACATTACTGTTAAATCTCCTATAATTGGCACATTTTATAGAAGACCTAATCCAGATACTGATCCATTTGTTAATGTGGGTGATCAAATTGAGATTGGAACAGTCGTTGGTATTGTTGAGGCGATGAAATTATTTAATGAAATTGAATCAGAAGTTTCAGGTAAAATCGTCAAAGTTTTAGTTGATGACATGTCTCCCGTTGAATATGATCAACCCCTGTTTTTAGTTGATCCTAATTAATAAATTATTTTAGATGTTTAATAAGATATTGATTGCAAATAGAGGTGAAATAGCATTACGTATAATTAATACGTGCAAAGAAATGAATATTAAAACCGTTGCTGTTTACTCTACCGCCGATGCAGACAGTTTACATGTAAAATTTGCAGATGAAGCGGTATGTATAGGCCCTCCTCAAAGTACAGAGTCATATTTAAGTATTCCAAAAATTATATCAGCCGCTGAAATTACTAATGCAGATGCAATCCATCCAGGTTATGGTTTTCTTGCAGAAAATGCTCAGTTTTCAAAAATTTGTGAAGAACATGAAATTAAGTTCATTGGAGCATCTGCGGAAATGATTAATAAGATGGGAGACAAGGCTGTCGCTAAAGATACTATGAAAAAGTCTGGTGTTCCTGTAATTCCCGGATCAGATGGAGTAATTCAAGATTTTGATGTTGCTCAAAAAATAGCTGATGAAATGGGATACCCAGTAATGTTAAAAGCATCTGCTGGTGGAGGAGGAAAGGGTATGCGTGCAGTCTGGAAAAAAGCTGACTTAAAAAAGGCTTGGGACAGTGCCAAACAAGAATCAGGCGCATCATTTGGGAATGATGATATGTACATAGAAAAGCTAATCGAAGAACCTCGACACATTGAGATTCAAGTTATTGGCGATCAATATGGAAATGCAAGTCATTTGTCAGAGAGAGACTGTTCAATTCAGCGAAGACATCAAAAATTGGTTGAGGAATCACCATCTCCTTTCATGACAGATAAGTTAAGAAAAAACATGGGTGAAGCGGCAATTAAAGCAGTAAAAAGCATTAATTATGAAGGCGTTGGGACAGTTGAGTTTTTGGTGGACAAAAATCGCAATTTTTATTTCATGGAAATGAATACTAGAATACAAGTAGAACATCCTGTTACTGAAGAAGTAATTAATTATGATTTAATTTGTGAACAAATTAAGGTGGCGGCAGGAATAAAAATATCAGGAAAAAACTACATGCCTGTTTTACATGCAATAGAATGTAGAATCAACGCAGAAGATTCTGAAAATAACTTCATGCCTTGTCCAGGTTTGATCACAAATGTATATAAACCAGGAGGGCATGGAATAAGAGTAGATACTCATGTTTATACAGGATATAAAATACCTCCCTACTATGATTCTATGATAGCTAAATTAATCACTGTTGCACAAACAAGAGAAGAGGCAATTTCTAAAATGCGAAGAGCATTAAGTGAATTTGTTCTAGAAGGAGTAAAGTCTACAATCCCATTTCACAAAAAATTAATGAACCATAAAGATTTTGTTGCAGGTAATTATACGACTAAATTTATGGAAGAGCATAAATTATAAATTTGGAATTTTATTTTTTAAAATTATTTTTCTAATTGCTCCTAGAATAGATTTCTTGTCATATCCACATTCTACTCGCTGCTCTTTTTGTGAGCCATGCTCAATAAATTTATCAGGAACCCCAAATCTAAGAATATCATTTTTATAGTTGTGGTCACTCATAAATTCTAGTATTGATGATCCCATACCCCCTTTTAAACAACCATCTTCAATGGTTATAATAAAATCATACTGTTTAAATACTTTATGTAATAAATCCTCATCTAATGGTTTTAAAAAACGAATATCATAATGACCAATATTGATATTTTTAGACCGTAATTCTTCTGTAATTTCGATAATCATGTTGCCAATATGCCCGATTGAAATTACCGCAATATAATTCCCTTCATTAATAGTATTCCCTTTCCCAATTTCTAGTTTCTCGAATTCTGTTTTCCAATTTTCTAAAACACCTTTTCCACGGGGATATCTTATTGCGAAAGGTTGTCCTTTACATAATTGAGCTGTATACATTAAATTGCGAAGCTCTATTTCATTTAATGGTGCTGCCACCACCATATTTGGGATACACCTTAGGTATGCTAAATCAAAAACCCCTTGGTGAGTTGCTCCATCTTCACCAACAAGTCCAGCTCGATCCAAGCAAAATATGACATGTAATTTTTGTAAAGCAACATCGTGAATAAGTTGATCATATCCTCTTTGTAAAAAAGTCGAATAGATATTACAGAATGGGATTAATCCTTGTGTTGCTAGCCCGGCAGAAAAAGTAACGGCATGTTGTTCTGCAATTCCTACATCAAATGTTCTCTCTGGAATTTCTTTCATCATATACTTTAAAGAACAACCTGAAGGCATGGCCGGGGTAACCCCAACAATTTTTTCATTTCTCTTTGCTAATTCTATAATTGAAAACCCAAATACATCTTGATATTTAGTGTGTTTTTTATCTGTTTTATCTGGAATATTTATTTTTCCAGAATCTTTGTCAAATAATCCTGGCGCATGCCATTTGGTTTGATCCTGTTCAGCTAGATTATATCCCTTTCCTTTTGTTGTTAAACAATGCAGTATTTTAGGGCCAGGAATATTTTTCAAGTCTCTCAAAGTTGTTTCTAAAAGGTCTATATTGTGACCATCAATAGGCCCAAAATATCGAAAATTTAAAGATTCGAAATAATTACTATGTTTTAACAAAACACTTTTTAAAGCATGTTCTACTTTTTTTACAATTGACTTTGCACTATCTCCAATTTTACTTAAACTGCTCAATAAATCCCATATTTCATCTCGCATTTTATTATACGTTTTCGAAGTACTAATTTTTAGCAAATAATCTTTTAGTGCACCTACATTTGGATCAATTGACATACAATTATCATTGAGGATAACAATTAAATTCGAATTTTCAATTCCCGCATGATTTAATCCTTCAAATGCTTGTCCACCAGTAAGAGCCCCATCACCAATAACGGCAATATGTTGCCTTTTAAAATCCCGGTTTATTTTGGATGCAATGGACATCCCTAGGCAGGCCCCAATAGACGTGGAAGAATGTCCAACTCCAAATGTGTCATAGATGCTTTCATCTCGTTTTGGAAATCCGCTAATTCCTTGATATTTTCTATTTGTGTGGAACACGTCTCTTCTTCCAGTGAGTATTTTATGCCCATATGCTTGATGCCCAACATCCCAGACAATTAAGTCTCTTGGTGTATCAAACACATAATGTAGGGCGACAGTTATCTCTACAACACCTAGGCTCGCGCCAAAATGGCCTCCATTTTTTGAAACCAAATCAATAATAAAATCACGTAACTCTCGACAGACATCATCAAGCTCAGATTTTTTTAATAGCTTTAAATCTTTGGGAGAATTTAACCTGTTTAATATGTTTAATTTATTTCCTTTCATTTATTTTTATAAAAATAAAAAACCAATATAATTAAATTTATATATACATTCTTTGGTTCTAAAAAATTAACTTTACAATTATGAATACAATCAGTGTCAAGAATATCCTAACAAATTCAGCCATTAACAACAATCATTTGGTTGCCGGATGGGTCAGAAATAAGAGAGGAAGTAAAAGTGTAGGATTTATTATGTTAAATGATGGATCATGCATTCATGATTTACAAATAATTATAGAGATTACTCCGGAATTGGAAAATGTATTTAAGCAAATTAACACGGGTGCTAGCATTAGTGTTTTTGGAAAATTAATAAAATCAGAAGGCAAGGGGCAGAGTGTTGAGTTAATCGCAAAAAAAATAACACTTTTTGGAGGCGCAGATCCAGATGAATACCCGATTCAACCGAAAAAGCACTCATTAGATTTTTTGAGAAAGAATGCTCATTTAAGATTTAGAACAAAAACATTTAGCTCTGTTTTTAGAATTAGACATGCTTTAAGTTTCGCAATTCATAATTTTTTTAATGAGAAAAATTTTTATTATATAAATACTCCAATTATTACTAGTGCAGATGCAGAGGGCGCCGGAGAGATGTTTAAGGTTACATCGTTAGAACTAGACCATTTACCAATCAAAGAAAATGGCCGTATTGATTATGAAAAAGATTTTTTTTCCAAGCAAGCTAATTTGACTGTTTCGGGCCAACTAGAAGCGGAGTTGGCCGCGTTAGGGCTATCTAAAGTATACACTTTTGGTCCTACATTTAGAGCAGAAAATTCTAACACGTCTAGGCACCTTGCTGAATTTTGGATGATTGAGCCTGAAATGGCTTTTTCAGATATATATAATAATATTGACCTTGCAGTAGAATTATTAAAATATGTGTCTAGATATATTTTAGGGCATTATTTGGATGATATCACCTTTCTTTCAGACAGAAAAGCAAAAGAAGAACAATCTCTTAAAAAAGAAGAAAGATCAAAAAAAAATTTACTAGATACAATTCAACATATTGTCGATTCAGAATTCACCATCATCACCTATACCGAGGCATTTAACATATTAAAGAACTCAAAAAAGAATAGAAAAAATAAATTTCAATTTCCAATAAATGATTGGGGTATTGATTTTCAATCTGAGCATGAAAGGTTTCTGGTAGAAAAAGAATTTAATAACCCAGTTGTCATTATAGATTATCCAAAAGACATAAAAGCGTTTTATATGAGGCTAAATGAAGACAACAAAACAGTTAGGGCAATGGATATTTTATTTAGTGGAATTGGAGAAATTATTGGAGGATCTCAACGAGAAGAGCGGCTTATATATTTAAAAGGAAGAATGAATGAAATGGGAATATCAGAGAAGGAATTATGGTGGTATTTAGATACCCGAAAATTTGGAACTGTCCCTCACAGTGGATTTGGTTTAGGATTTGAAAGGCTAGTTCAGTTTATCACAGGAATGACCAATATTCGGGATGTTATTCCTTTTCCAAGATTTCCATCACACATAGAATTTTAATTTATGGTTAAGCAATCTTTACAACAGTCCTTACAACAAAAATTATCTCCTCAGCAGATTCAGCTAATGAAATTAATTGAATTATCTACTCTAGAGTTGGAGCAAAAAGTTAAAGATGAGATTGAGACTAATCCGGCACTTGATGAAGATATAATTTCCCAAGATGATTCTGGTGATGATTTTGAAAAACAGGATGATGTGGAGAAAACAGACGATTTGGATTCGTATGATGATTTTGACATTAATGATTACCTTTCTGATGATGATCAGCCAGATTATAAATTATATGCAAATAATTCGTCTAGTGATGATGTGGAGGGAAGAGCTCCTATAGTTGGTGGACAAACACATTTTGATAATTTAAAATTACAGCTTGGAGAAGTGAAGTTATCAAAAAAAGAACGGGCTATAGCTGATTATATCATTGGATGTGTTGATGATGATGGATATATAAGGCGCTCAATAAATGAAATTATTGATGATCTGGTTTTTAAAGAAAATTTAATTTGCAATGAATTAGAAATTCAAAATTTATTATATGTTGTGCAAGGTTTTGATCCGCCTGGAATTGGCGCAAGAAACTTGCAAGAATGCTTATTATTACAATTAAAAAGAAAACAAAACACAGATTCAATTTTATTGGCCACCAATGTTGTGAATTTACAATTCAAGCAATTTGTAAATAAACATTATAAAAAAATATGTGAAAAATTTAAAGTTAATGAACAGGCATTAAGGCAGGCGATTATAGAAATTGAAAAATTGAACCCAAAACCAGCCTTTAATTTCAGTGACACTAAATATACTCAACAAATTATACCAGATTTTTCAATTATCATTAATAATGATGAAATTGAATTTACTTTAAATGCTAGAAATGTGCCGTCCCTTAACCTCAGTAAAGATTATGTAAATATGTTGAGCTTATATAAAGAAAAGGGCGGGCAGATGAATAAGGATAATAAACAAGCTTTATTGTTTGTGAAACAGAAATTAGATTCAGCAAAATGGTTTATTAATGCCGTTCAACAAAGACAACAAACATTAGTTTTAACATTAACTAGTATTATTAAGATTCAAAAAAAACACTTTTTAAGTGGTGATGAAAAAGATTTAGTGCCTATGATTTTAAAAGATGTTTCACAAGACATTAGTATGGATATTTCTACGGTTTCCAGGGTTGTGAACAGCAAATATGTAGATACTCCGTATGGTATAAAATCACTTAAGTATTATTTTTCGGAATCAATGTCAAAAACAGACGGTGAAAATGTGTCTGTTAAAGAAGTGAAAAGTATTATAAAAGAAAAAATAGAAAGTGAAGATTCAAATGCACCACTAAATGACCAAGCATTAGTTAATTATTTAAATGAACAGGGCTATAATATCGCAAGAAGGACGGTGGCAAAATATAGGGAACAGCTACACATCCCTGTAGCTCGGTTAAGAAAAAAAATATAGTTGTTATGAATATGGATAATTTAAATAATCATATTTTTTCATCTGCACATTTATTAAAAACTATTGGTCATCCTATTCGTGTGCAAATTATAATTGCCTTAAGTCAATATTCAGAAATGACAGTGACACAGCTGTCTAACTTTTTATCCATCGATCAACCTGTAATGTCCTTACATTTAGCTATACTTAGAAAAAAACAGATTATTAAAGCTCAAAAAAAAGGTAAGCTTGCTATTTATTCAATAGAAGATGTTTCTGTTAAACAAATTGTTAATCTTGCATACCATTCAAGAGAATTATAGATTAATACTTTATAATTTTTTCTACTAGATTATGATTTCCTGTTTGAATTAAGATAAAGTATAATCCAGACTCAATTTGAGTGGTGTTTATCTGATGCATTCCTGATTCTAGTGACATTTTTTTTAATACCTCGCCCCGTTGACTTATAATTTTAATACTTGAATAATTATTTAATTCAATATTAATGTCATAATTAAATATTGTGGGAAAAACACATTTTTCTTTTTTTTCTTGAGTTATAATATTTAGTGTAGGATTACTTATTTTGACAAGTCCAGAGTTATTTGTTCCAAGCCATAAGTTATTATTAGGACCAAATTTCAAGCAATTAATTTTATTGTCAGGCAAATTAGAATTTTCAGTATTATAGTTGTAAAAAGTATTGTTTTTATAATTAATTAAACCATTCTCTAATGTAGTTATCCAGAGATTATTATTATTATCTATTGTTATATTTTGTAGACTATTACTTGATATTTCTGAATTTTCAGTATTTAACCATATCCATGATCCCTGATAAGTTAAAATACCTAATCCGGCTTGAGGAGTAGAGAGGATAGTATTATTATTATCATCAAATACTAAATCTAAAACAGAGTTATCTAATATATCAGAATTTTCAGAATAATATACATTAAATTCGCCATCGTAAATGATTAGTCCTCCGTTAACAGTGCCAATACCTATTATGTCATTATTAGGATTCTTTTTTATGCTGGTAAAATTATTTGAATATAAATTTTCGGAATCATTGAGATTAAGCCAATTTCCCTCCGGTCCTAAATACTGGATGCATAAACCATCTGCAGAGCCAGACCATACACCTTCGTGATACAGTAGACAATTTATAATTGAATTATTAGGTGCACATGAATTACCAAATGACGGCATCCATATACTTTCAGTGTTTTCCTCAGTCAATTCTTCACCACTTTCAATATATTTCACAATTCCCTCGGAGGTGCCAATTAACATATTTGATAACTCATTAGCCCATTCAATAGATTTTATTTGATTTGTTGTGAAATTGGTCCAGGGTGTATTTGTTGTATTAAAATTCAGCCAGGTATTATTTTCTATTTCGAATACATTTAAACCATTCTCTGTGCCAATCCATAATCTATTTGAATCATCAAATTCAATACAGTGGATTTGATTGAAAGCAAGTCCAGAGTTATCAGTATTATATGTTGTTATTTCATTTAGCTCTTGCGCAAGCATTGTTTTACTTAATATAAATATCAAGCAAATAAGGTGTATATAATAATGCATGCTATTTACCTATAGTAAATGCTTTATTAATATTGTTTGTTGCATTGCTAAAAGATATAAAGTATAGACCTGACGATAAATGTGAAATATTAATTTTTAAATTTTCTCCTTCTTGCATGTTATTAATATTAACACTGCTTACCTTTTGCCCAAGGTGGTCGTATATTCCGCCTTCTAACATATTTAAATTCGTGTGAAAAATAACATTTAAGTTATCATATGCAGGATTTGGATAAATCGATAAAAGGGTCGAATTATTTTCCGTAATTTTAGTACTATTACCTATTAACACATTTACTTCTACAGGATCACTAAAACAAGAACTTTCACCAATACTCCAATCATTATTTATTTTCCAGTCATAAAAATAATAATAATATGATGTTGAAAATCCTGGACCATCACCATCATCATACATACCCTCTGTAATGTCCACAATATTTTCAATTGTATATGGGAAATTAGGTAGGTCGTCAGTTGTTCTTCTTAACATTGGATTGTTATTTCCAAAATTTTCATTATTCATATCAAAGTTAGTTGTTATGATGTAATTATTTCCAGTAATTATTTCCCAGTTCAATTCTATGTCTTGACCATTATCGCCGGTATCTGGAATGTACACTATTTCACTATTGACAACATCTCCATTCTCATTATGAAGTTCTATTGTTCTTTGACCTGCATATTCTGTATATACTTTTACACTATTCAGTGTAAAAGTAGAATTTGCATTAAATAATAATCCTCCATTGTAAACACCACCGCTATATTCACTACTACCTTCGTGATTTGGTGCACCAGTAGATAGTTCAGCAGGTGCCTCCACTAAGACCTCTTCATTTACAACATAAAAAGTGGTGTTTTCATACAATGGTTCGGAAATATATTCATTACCTTCGGAAAGAAATTCACCATTAGCATTTTGCCAAATTATGTTCCCAGTCCCAGACGCATTTAAAATTGCACTACCCCCCATTTCAATTATAACATCATTTGTCATTGGTGTTTCAACAGGATCGTTTACTGTTACTGTTACTGTTTGAGATTCTCCTTCACCACATTCACTAGTTGTAATTAAGCTATATTGACCACCTTCACCTACCTCAATAGATGGTGTGGTTTCACCATTTGACCAAAGATATGAATTAGCTGTCAATGAAGATGGACTCAATGTAACAACTTCACCATCACATATATTTGGATTGCCATCTTGGTCTGTTACAATCTCAATATTATATCCATCACCATCTAATTGTTGCGTTAATTCAACTTGTACTGCTGTCCAGTTGTTATCCTCATTAGACTCTAAGTAATCATTATTTCTATCAACTTCACCAATAATCCAATATAGTCCATTACAAAGCCCAGGCTCTAGGTTAATCCACTGATCATCTAGCCATTCACCATATAAATCTAGCCAGCCTGCTGATATTCCCTGTTCAATAGGGCTACATCCATATTCTCCTCCTCCAAGGCCAAAATTAGGATAATCACTATTTACTTTTATAGTTCCTCCATTTGTGCCGTTATCATATTCAGGGAATATCGCTAAGTAGTCAGGGCTATATCTATTTTCATCTCTACAGTGACCATAATATGTGGAGTTAGTGCCAGACCCACATGTTCCATAGTCCATTAAACAAAATCCCATTTTTGCTCCATCACTTACAATGGGCCAATTTAGTGGATTAGGTTCATTAGGGTCCAATGTTCTTAATGTAAAAACTCCCCAATCATCACTATGATTATGACCATGAGTTGGATGGTAAGTCATGCTTCCGGCCATTCTATCATAATATGACATGGTTCCGTCAGAGTTTCTGTGGTAAATCCTTTGCCATGTGATTTGTTTAGCCTCTTCCCCATTATCACAATAAAATGAAGACAGGTTAGAAGATGGGTCTGTGTCAATAATAGTATCATTCCCACATATAAAATATGCCCATCCATTTTCATCAACCCCTCTCACCGTCAATGGACCTGCTCCATCATTAGGCGTGGAGGCACTTATTCTAAGTCTTCCAGCATCAGCACCGTTATAATCTTGAGAGTATTCTGTAGGACCATCACTAACATCAAGTATTCCGAACCATGAAAGTTGGATGTCTGGGAGCAAATCACAGTCAGTTTGTGTAGGATCTAAGCATTCGCAGTCAGTAGCATCATTTACTGTACACTGAGCATATATAAACGATGAATAACAAAGTGAAAGGATGAGCATTAACTTGAAAATAGATGTTGAGCATTTCATAACTTATAAGTTTTAATAAAGAGCTAATAAATTTACAATTATTTTTTGTAAATATCAGAACAAGTGTTCCAGAATGTTCTAATTGTTGCAAATTATATTTTCAGGATTCATTATTTTATTATATTTTGGTTCACATGAAAAATTATCTCATTATAGTGGTGTTGTTTGTTAATTGTATACATGCGCAAGAATATATTCAAATAATTAAACCGGATATAAATATCAGAATGAAGGCATCGACATCTTCACCGATTGTGGCTCATGCTTTTGATGGCGAAGTATATATAACAAATGGTGAAAATGAAAGATGGTATAGTGTTCTGTTGCCTTCTGGGGATTCTAGGTGGATATATAAAAGATTAGCTGTCAAAACAGTTTTTGATAACAATTTAGCGTCAGATTTAGATTTATTAGCAATACAAGAAAAATTAAAGCTTGCATCAGATCAGGCTAATCAAGATGCTAATCAAGAAACTATACAAGGTTTAAATAAAGTAGAAATTAACAATATTTTATTTGATCGATATTCATTGTTAGTTTTACAGGAGTATAGTATTTCTCCTGTTTTTTATCAAAATATTATGGATTATTCTGAGCCAGAAAAGGAGATGTTAAGACAATCTGTACTAGAGGAACTAGTTAGTGTTAGTCATATTGACTATGATCTTTTTAAGATAGACTCACATAACTTTTACATAGAAACAAGGCGATGCTTTAAATTAGGAAACTCTCTTGATGCAATGGTTTTCATGTATTATGAGGGTCAGGATTTTATTCAAAAGTTGTGTTTTGAAGATGGATATGGCAAGGGTTTTGAAAATTGCTATAATATCAAAAACATATACTCTTCGGTTTTAGAGGAGTCAAATCTAGTGGTTTTAACAACAGATGGCAAGCTAAAAAAAAGCAATTTAGTATTAAAAGAAACAGTATTAAAACTGCTAGATTCAGATTATTGAGTGTTCCTTTTTCGGCAAAAATAAAAAGGCAGGTTAATGATTGCAGCATGGCCAATTACTGCTAATTCAAAAATCACAATATAATAAGGCCATTTTCCAAATAGACTTTCTTCAGATGGAATTAAAGGATTATCTGCTATTGGAGGGTAATTTAGGTACATGTAATTAGATCCTAAAAAAGTGTTAATTATAGCAACCACGAATACGAGCATTTGTAATTTTAAAAATGATTTCCACCAGGCATTTTTTCTAGGCCACATTTTCAAAACAAACATAGCATAAAAAGGAGCAAGGACTAATCCACCATGACCTATAAAAAAATCTATTTTATGTAATAAGGTTGTGCCATGTGTTAATTCTGGAGTTAGTAATGAGTGGATGCCTCCAGGCATTCCAATAAATAACAACATTTCAAAAGCCCATTGCTTTCGGCTTAAGAATAAATAAATGCTCATAAACCACATTAATGAGCAAAGATGAAATGGTAATGAGTCTTGGAGAGACCAAATCCCAGCATATAAGTGGTATAAGTCCATAAAAACAAACTCAAAGATAAATATTACAGCGAGCGTCAATGTCACTTTTTGTTTTTGGGGGCTCGATATTGACGAGGCAACTAATATAATTAATGTAATCAGGAGTATCGTAATTATATTATAAATCAACCATTCTCCTGAAAATGGGGGTATAACTTCGTGTTTGATCATTAGATTAATATTATCTTGTCTCAAAGATAATTAAATTCTAAAATAAGCATAAAAAAGGGGATCTATTTAAAAGTAGACCCCCTCTTTTTGATTGTGTTAAATGGCTGTTATACTTTATTTTTTTCATTCATTTTGCTTCTAAATATTTCAGATTTTTGTTGAAATGTTTTTTCTTCAAATTCCCAGTGTCCCTTTTTCCACACACGGGTTCCATCACTTTTAATTTCCCAGCCACCATTAATCCATATTTTACTTGGAGTATTTAGCTTTTTAACAATATCAGTTTTTAAAAACCCAATTTCGTTATTTCCTTTATTTATTTGTTGAGCAAATGATGCTCCGGAAAATAATGAGAAAAGTATAATTAAATTCAAAAAGTAAGTGTTTTTCATAGTATTTAGTTTTAGTTATTATTATGCGTATAAGTTCATCCACTTATTAAGGTCAATTTTTTTCCAGTATCCGTCTGTCCAGACCCATCCTTTAGATTTTTTAGTCCATTTTCCATT
>MDTG01015400.1_pt1 | contig 12580 bp, 6 predicted proteins | sample 811421 | NCBI WGS metagenome assembly MDTG01 (sample SAMN05326645, study PRJNA326480) | marine metagenome | isolation source: seawater | place: Pacific Ocean: South East | collected 2011 | reverse complement strand
TGCATTAAACGCAAACTGTTTACCTAAAGCTTGACCTTGTTGTACTCTAGCTTCTTCACTTGCTGTAAGTTTTTGTCTAGATTGTTCACCTTGAGCCATAAGTTTTTGGTTTTGAGCTTCTTGCTGCTCTATACTAGCTGCAACTTGCTTTTTACTTCTTAAAGCTGCGTTAGCTAAGGCTGTAGCACCACCAGCGCTTTGACCTGTAGCTCTCATAGTATCTAAAGTATTAGCTAAAGCTAAGTCAGCTTCTTCAGCTTTCATTTCAGCAGCCGCAGTAGCTACACTTAGATTAGAAAAAGGGTTGTCAAAGTCAAAAGCTTCAAAATCATCAAATGGATTTATTATATCTTGTCTATTAGACTTTAACGAGTTAAGCCTTGCCGTAGCATCGTCTTTTAAGTCAGAGTTTCTTTCTGCTTCTTTTTTATACGCTCTCTGTTGTCTCCAACCTCCAACAGTAGCTCCTATTGTTTCTAGTAAACCCATATTAATTTATTTAAAATGATGATATAACGTATTCTGTTCCAACCGCAAACAACTCTTTTGCACCACCAACATCTGTTGAGTTATCAGTTTTAATTTTTACAGTTGCAAAATAACCTTTTACACCAGCTACGTTTTCACCATTACTTTCTATTATTACTTGGCCAGGTCTAACTGCATTGTTGCTTCTTATATTAGAAACATATCTATTTTCTTTTCTATCAAAACCAACGTGGAATATAGGTTGAACAGCTGTTTGTTGCATAGCAGCTGCACCTTCTAAAGGTGGCGTCGAGGAGTCGTAAGCACCTTCAACATAACTTAATATTGGTTTTATACTATCATTTAATTTTGTGTTTGGTATAGTGTCAACACCTTCGCTGTCTGAAAATAATTCAACAGCACTCCAACCATTGCTACCTTCATAACTTACAGTTTTAAAGTTTTTAGTAGTTGCTGGAGAAGGATTAAATATAAAAGTTACATCACTATCATATTGAGTGCCATAGTAATTAGCCCTTCCTTCTGTGTCACTATAATGCTTGTATATATTATCACCTATAGTAGTATAAAAGTTACCTTTTAAACTAAACATAGACGTAGGATTAAAAGTAAAGAAACTAGTCCAACCAGCAACCTGCTCTTCGTATGTAAGTGTTTTATAATATCCAATGTTTAAATCAGCAGACGTAGACTCTTCAGTAGAAGACTTAGCGTGTTCTATTTCAAACTTTTTAACTAAAGACAATGTGTACACATCATTATGCTCGTCCCAACCTCCTATAACTTCATCTTTATTATATCCTGTAAATTTAACAAGTACGTCTTGATCAGAAGTTGATATAAAGTTAACTTGTGCAAAATAAATTCTTAACTCTGAAAGCTCACCTGGAGAACCTTCAATAAATTTTACCTCTCTAACATAACTAGACTCACCATTGTCTTGCCTAAATACTGTCAAACCAGGTACAACTAATCTAGCTATGTTTGGATCTGGAACTATTTTTAAACCATGTAAGCCTGATAATGTAGATGGATTCAACTGTATTGCAAAGCTGTATTGGTATCTATCTACTTTTATTTTTCTAAGTTCGTCCCTAAAAAAGTCGTACATACCATTTTTGCTTATTTCAGTTATTCCATCTCTTGATAACCTTAGTATAGAGTTTCTACTTTTATCAGATGTATATTTTCTATACCCAAAGAAAGCAAAACTTTCAGGATTTTTAGTTATACCATACTCACCAGCATATGGTGTAATTTGACCCATTACAGTACCTGGAGGCAAAGTAGTTGTACCACCTTCTGTTGAGTAAATTGTATCTTTATCAATTAACGCTCTACTTATTTTGTTTTCTTGATATATAGTTAAATTAGTATCCTCCGCATATAGTTTCTGTATAGATCCGTATGCAGGTTCAGCGGCTTTAGTTATGTCTTCACCAGCAGAAAAAACATTAGTTTCATTAACATTAGTTCTAGAGTTATATACACCTGAGTATATTAAAGCATTAAACCTGTTTGTAGTAACATTTTGTTCATCGTTTATTAAGTACGCTCTAACACCAAAATCAACAGATGTATTATTATAACCTCCTTTAATTCTAGCTTCTTCAATAAACCACGTGTCAAAAAACGGTATAGTCATACCATGTCTTCTAGAGGTTTGTACAGCTGGTGAGCTATTGTTTCTAAAATTATCAGCATCATATATAGGCATTAAATGCTTATCAGAGTCAAACTCTGTATATCTTGGTATACTAAAAAAACCTGGATCTCTTACATCGTAATTTATAGAAGGATAAGGTGATTTGTTATAAGGAAACCCTATAAAATCATCACCTGATGAAACAATATTATAACCCCATCTATTAGTAAAAGCAGCTTTACCGTATCCCCTTTTAGGCAATGAATTTGAAACCTCTTTTAATCTTTCATTTACTTCATTAGGATAAGGATCTTCTGTTAAAAATCTATTACTTTTTTTAGCCTGCTTTTTTAATATAAAACTGTTAAAATATCTAACTTCAAGAGAAATAGTTGCCATACTTATTTTTTTTAAATTTACCTACCTTCACCAACTGATACGTGAATTTCGTATTTAGGTGACTCAGCTCCGTTTGAATCCGTTATTCTAAATAAAATTTTATAGTTATAAGGTATAGATGAGGTGTTAAATTTCCAGGGTGTAACTGGAGAACTATTAGGATTATATTGCTGAATACCTGCGTTGTTAATAAACTTAGTGTTTGAAGCTGGTTGTTGCGAAGCATACGTAGGTCCAAAAGGTATAGATGCATAAGTAGTAGAATCTTGAAAACTATACATACCAAATCCTCCAAAACTATACTCACCATCAACTAAATTTACGTCTTGTTGGTTTTGTGGAGCAACTCCTCCGTCTGGTTGACTATAAGGTTGACTAACATTTCTTCTAGCTTTTATAGGTTGATCTAGTTGCCAACTACCAATTCCTCCTTGTACATAATCCCAGCGTAATGCCGTATTAGGTATTTCAGATGGCCAGCTACTTAAGTTTTTTGTAGCTATATAAAAACCACCGTTAGATGTCCTTTTTATTTGAAACATATCTTTACCTTCAGGAACTACTGTATTACCAGAAAAAGGTAAGTTTGTTATGTCATACCACTCCCATGATGTAAATGTAACGCCATCTCTCCAACCTGTATCACCTGGTGACCAATTAGCGCTATTACCAAATTGAGCACCAACAGGTGGGCTACCTTGTATTCCGCTTCCAGTACTAGGCATACCTAAAAAATATACCTTTTCTATAGATATAGTGCATTGATCTTGTTTGTCTGAGTAATTACCATTACAAAACCAAATATCAGCTTTATCGTTATTATTTGTTATTTGAGTACCATTGTCCCACTCTATTGGATAAACTGATGTAGTTCCTTGCGCTCCAGATTGCCATGGAAAATCTTTACAAGTTTTAATAGAGTCGTAAGCTGATACTTGTCTTACAGGTGTATCTACCGTGTTGTTTGTTATTGCTACTTTGCCATTTTCAAACTTAGAAGCCCAAACAACAGTATCACCATCAGCATCTTCTTCATCTGTGTCTCCAGTGTATCTATTAGTCCAAGTTGTAAAAGGTTCTTCTATTTCGTAATCATCGCCATCAACATTAGAATTAACTTTACTTAACCAATTCATACCTCCAGCAAAAGCTCCGTTAGCAGGAGTAAGAGACCATATTTCACCTAAAAAAGGAGCAACGTTTTTAACGGTTATACTTTTAGTAAATGTACTCGTTACTATTGGAGCAACATTAAAATCCATTTGAACTTGATCACCACCAGTAAAAGGCCAAAGACCATTATTTAAGTTAGCAACTTCAAAATTGTAATTTTGAACTCCATCACTATCTATAACATCTGGATTTAATTTTATTAAATTAGGTTCATCAACACCATTTACTCTAGTTGCAGCTAAAGAAACAACTTCTCCAGCATAAGCTTTTTGAACATTGCCAACAGCAGGTGTACAAGCTACATAATAGTCAGCATTTGTATTTAACCCACCACCACCAAATTCTGGAAAATACTGAAAGCTATTAACTTGCATGTTACCTTTATTACCTCTGCTACCAGTTGTAGTACTAGGTGTATACAAATCAAACATGCAGGCGTTAGTCCATGGGTCTTCTTTAACAAATTCTCCAACAACTTGAATATTATTGTTATTAGAAGCGGGCCACAACCAAGAGCCTACCACCGCTTGATTATTATCGTAAGCATTACTTTGTAAAGACGTGTTATCACCTTGTTGTTTTTCCCAACCGTCTATATATCTATTTCCAATGCTAGTAATCCATAGCTGTTCACTTGTTATTGGATCAGGTATTTGCGATGGAAGAGTATGTTCGGCATTGGCCCAAAAATTGTTAACAACATCTGGACCACCAGCATCTTCTAAAGCTTGATTAAGTTCTGATATTAAACCAGTAGTCGATGTTTCCCAAAAAACTTCTAACTTAGACTTTGTTGGTGTAGTTTCAAAAACACCTAATCTAGTCCATCTACTGTTTTTACCTTTATAACTCATCTCAGGTCCAACTATGTATTTACCATCGTTAGAGTTAGCGCTTACACTAGCTATTAATAAGCTATTCTCTTTTTTCAAATCATTGCCAGCGTTATAAAAATCATAAGAAGCAACATTGCTAACGTGGAAAACTTCACCGTTATCTGTGTCAACTAAACCAACTAAAGGATTATTAGAGTCATCAGCCCAAACTCTACTAGTTGCCTTAAAGTTTTTACTTATAAAATAACCATACCACGCGTTATCGTTGTAAGTACCAGAAGCAGGAGTTTGCGAACCAGAATAACCAGGGTAAACTCTAAGACCTGGTACAGTAATTTCTATAGTATCGTCTGGGTCTATATTATAAGTATTAAACTCTCTTATTTGTTCTACTTTATCTGACTTAGGAAAATCTCCTTTTTGAAAATGTTGAAAGTTTCTATTCCATTGTTTTGGAGATACTCTACAAAATAAACCTACATCACTTCCAGCGAACTCTCTATCGTTAGGACCAACATTTATTAATGATCTAGGAACTTTATTTATATTATCACCTGATAATTCTATTTGATATTTAGGATTATCTGGTTTGTATAAAAACTCTACTTTATCAAGTGGTCTAACAGTTGCCATTGCACCAGTTATACTATTGTAAAAAGGATAACCCCAATAACTTTTCAAAGCGTCCATATCTGCCGTCGTTGTAGCTTTAGCTAATCGACCACTCCAAGCGTAAGTAAATGTAGTTGTACCTTGCGATAAACCTTCTCCTCCAAATTTTTCAGAAAACAAATAGCCTTGAACTTTATAGCCTGAGTTGTAATTTGGTAAAGCTAACCTTACATCATTCCCGGTTTGGCCTGAGTGCGGCCCCATCTGTGCTTGGTAGCAATATGATAATGGATTTATATCAAACTTTGACCAACCTTTTTTATACATTATTCTACTTTGAGCACCAGGCACATAAACATTATAGTACTCTTGTTCTTGTTGTTTTACAACTATTTTATAACTATACCAACCTAAAGGATTTGTTTCAGAATACAAACCAGGATAATCTTTGTCGCCAGCTATAGATGATGGTATGTAATTTATTAAATTAAAATTTATAGCAGATCCAAAATATTGAATTGTATTACCAACTGTAGATTCATCTCTATAAGGTACATATATCGTTGATCCTGGTGCTGGGTTTTCGTCAGATATTATTCTATCAAAAACAGTTGTTAAAACGTCAGATTGCCTACCATATCTATCAGACAAAACTACACCAACTTGATAAGTTCTATTTTGTTTTATATTGTGCATTGGATATTCTATTCCAGTACCTCCTGAAGAATAGCTTTTTGAACTTACAGATAACTGATATTGAAGTTCTTTTGGCGCTTTAGGTTTGTCTATAAAGTTTCCAAATAAAACTCTGTTACCAACAGATTCTTGAGTTAAAGCTCTTACTGGCGTTTTGTCAAAAACTCTTACGTTTTCTGATTCTGGTAAAACCTTACTGGGCTCTTGTGAATTGTATATAAAATCTACGCTTTCGTCATTTGTTTGTAAATTCACAGTTTCTAGCTTGTCTATAAATTTTATAGCAACTTGATCAGACTCTTTATATAATATTTCTATTTCGTCTATTAAAAATTTACTTTTTAATTCGTTTTGCTTACAGGGAAGAGGTATTTTTAAAACTATTTGATTAACATAGTTTTGCATAAAACTAACGTCTAAAGATTTTCTAGCTTTAGCTTCATCTGTATCTAAGAAATGACCGTATTGCTCTGGTATAAAAGCTATTTGCGTAAATGGCGCTATTAAAGAGTATTCGTCATCTTCAAATTTAAACCTATAAGAAAACCTAACAAACTTTTGCTTTAAATAACTTTCATCTATTTTTACAGGTGAAGATTCAAAGTTATCAATGTAATTTGGATTTGGGTAGTGAAAGAAAAGTTTAGGTTTAATAGAATTTGGATTGTTTCTAGAATTGTTTGATTGATATGGATTTGAGGTGGTGCTACCAACAAAAGCACCTTGTTCACCTTGACATATTGTGTGTAGTGTTTGTAGGTTAGAATTAATATCGCCATTAGATTTAGCTGGAGCATATATCGAAAAACTCCAAAGCCATAAATTGTTATTGTTGTTACCACCTGATCCTGGTACTCCACCAAACTCACCTTGAATATAACTTGGAATAGTCGAAGCGTCTTCATCTATAGAGTTCCAATTAGCTTGGCCAAATGTACCATTGCTACCGTTGCTCCATGTCCAACCAAACTTTACAGGTATAGCTTGTAAAAGTCTACAATCGTTATCAAAGTTTAATGAAGCCCCATTTACATTGTCATTACACGTTACTAACTGTTTTCTAGCTATTGATCTATCATCCCACTTAAACTGACACCAACTTCCATCACCTGGAAACTTAGATGCGCTTCCACCAAATATTGCTCCATTATTACTTCCAAATCTATTATAGGGTTGACTACCATAAGTACCAAATTGATTACTTTGGGTAATTGTATTAGTTCCTGAGTTGAAACCAAGAGGCGCAGGAAGGTAAGATCTATTAACACCGTCAGTAAAGTTAGTACCAGTGAACCAAGCTCCACCTTCAGCTTTATTACCATTCCATTTATCACCTGGAAAGTATTCAGGATTACTTGAAGGAACACTAGGCGCAGTAGCAGCATCACCCCAGTTTCCAGTTCTAGCTTCTTTAGGCAATCCAGACAAATACCACTGAGTAATTTCAAAGTAATCATAGTAAGTGTAAACTTGAAAAGCGTGGCAATCAACGCCGTCTACCACTATAGGGTTAATGCTTCCTGTAGTTGATGGAAATGCAATTGTTGGAGAATTTGTAGAAGGTAACCATTTTTGGGTTACGTTTTTCATAGAGGTATCTTCAAAACCATTTTTTGTTTGAAGAAGAGATATTGGTTCATATGGATAGTATTTAGCTAATGATATTTTATCTTCGCTATCATAATAACTGCTATCTTGTAAAGCTTTTTTTACATTTAATTTTCTAGGCTGGTTTCTGTTGTCTGTCCAAAATAATAAATCTTCTATTAAGTTTATACCTAAAACTGGGTGAGTTTGAGAAAAATTTAAAAAAGAACCTGTACAAAGTTTATTTAATGTTGTTCCTGTTTCTTTTATTTCAACGCAAACTATCCAGTGTAAGGTACTAGCTTTATTACTTTGATAAGTTACAGGTGTGCTTAAACTAAAGTTGTCTAATCCACTTTCAGAACCATCTGAATATCTAGTTAAAAATAAAAATACCTTATCATTAGATACATCTACATAATCACCTATTACTTTTAAATCTGCAAAACGTTTAAAAGTTTCTTCAGCTTCAAGAGTTGCTTTTTTTAATAACTCATTACCTTTTATATTTTCTAAAGAACCTACACCTTCATCTTCTGATTTACTTACAGATATATTAGTAGCATCTCTATACTCGCCTCTAGGCAATAATCTAGCGTCTAGATCTTTATTCATTCTAGACTTTGTAAAAGTATTCTTATGCTCTGCCATATTTAATGTTTAATCCATTTAGATTTATTTCTAAACACTTGAGAAATTTCACCTATCTTTATATTGCTTAATCTTATTTTAGCGTTTCTCAATGCTGTTGATCTGTCTCTTTTATATCTTTGAACTACGTATTCAGGCACTCCAGATCTAGATGAAAGTACACCGTGTATTATATGCATGTACATTGCCTCTTCTGCCATTTTAGGAACTTTCATATCACTTTCATAACCTAAACCATCTGATATATACTCTAGTATTATAGTTTTACCTGCTAAATCACTTGAAAAAGATATTTTACCTAATCTTTCATTTATTATATACGTTCCATTACACTGTGCTTCAAATGGCTCTAGTCCATATCTTCTACCTAATATCCAGTCTCTTCTTGGGTATCTATAATCGTCTGGTTGGAAAACAGTGTTAGATCCTTGACTTTGCCACCTTTTCTCTGTTGTTGATTGCTGAGCTTGGATATTTGAACCATCTTGAGCACTTTGAACTGGTAATCCTTCTTTGTCTTGTATAGGTATTTCAGTTGGCGATGAGCTAACAGTAGTTGGATATATTATATGTTTAGCTCCTGACTTGTCTATCCAAGAACATCTAACATAATTTACGTAATCTTGCGGTATTATTATAGATAAACTTGGCGGTATGTCAAGTTCTATAGACTTTATACTTTTTAAAGTATCGTAACTAAACTCTTGTAAACCTCTTTTAGCGTGAAACAAAACATCAGATTTTTTAACGCTAGGTATTAGTTTACCTACACCTACGTAGCCTACTAAAAAGTTTTCTATAATATCGTTTAAAGTTATATATCTATAATTACCGTATTGATTATTTAATACAAATTGTTTTAATTTTACTTCTATAAAATCTTGAGGTTGAATTGTAATAGTTGGAGATTCTATTTTTATTCTATTTCTTTGAGGTACGCTAGCGTTGTTAGCACACTCATAATCTACATTTTCAAAAAGCTGAGTTACAGTTCCTGTAGAAGATTCATTGTAAAATACATCAAAATTACTTTGATTAGAACTTGTAGAAACCTGAAAAATTAAATCAACATCAAACGTTGTTTCAACATATACTGGATTTCCTCCTGAAACTTGTTGACTGTTTAAACCTGTAAATACTTGAGAACCGTTATAATACTGTGCGTTTGTTTGATCTATTAGTGCCATTTATTTAAGATTTTTCGTTAGCTTCTTGTTGTTGTACTCTAGCGGATGCTGCTTGAACTACTTGAGGATCTCTTATAACTAAGCCAGCATACATTAATATGTTTAAAACAACTTCAGTTATTTCAGAGTGATGTAGACCAAAGTTAGTAGCGTTAGGTTCGTCAAAAGCAAAAGCGCCATTATTTAAAACTGTGTAAGCCCAGTTTATATCATCTGGTCTTTTTATATAATCTACTACTATGTCTTCAAAACTACTTTCTTTAATTACTTGAGGAAAAAAGTATATATATGGGTTTTCATATATGTAAACCGGATTTTGTAAGTTTGAAGGATATTTAGAAAAAGAAGGTTTTGTTAATTTAGACCTGTGTAATTGAACCACTTCAGATCTAGTTACTCTTTGAGCTTCTATGATACCATTACTAGCTGGATAACCTATAATGTTTAAACCACCTAAATGGCATAGATCAGTTGGAATATCATACTTAACACAGGGAAAAGGATAGTTTGTTGATGATGCTGTTTGCTCCGGAAGTGAAGCTGCTGTTTTAAAAACTCCAAGCTTTTCATCTGTCATCATTAACCTATCTGTATAATCAAGATCTGTAATCCCATCCATTGTTATATTATAAGTACCTTGAGGAACTCTAGCCTGCTGTGCTAAATCATCAAAGTATCTTTCAAATATTTCCATCTGAACTTGATTACCTATCTTATTAAATTCATTAGGCGTCATGTAGCCTCTCTGTTCTTTATTTAAAATAAGAAGAACTGTTTTATAAACTTCGTCTACTTTTATCATGCTTGGATATTTAAAAAAAAAGGCGGCGCAATTGCCGCCTTAATTATAATCACTTGTTATTTTAGTTTTTTCTCTATTGATTTAAAAACCTCAACACCTTCATCAGTTTTCAACCACGCTGCAAAAGCAGAGTATGGGTTTTCATCAAAAGGTACATTCATTAGCTTTTTACCATTACTGGCCCAAGAAAAAGTTCTTTGATCTTGTGATAGTTTTATAACATTATACTCAGTTGCTTTTATAGCAAAATTTCTTAACTGAACATTATCATCACTAACTAACTCTATAAACAAAGCTGGTTCATTTTTAGCTAATATCATTAAATCTCTTTTTATTTCACTAGAGCTTAAATTAACAACACTAGATCCATGCTCAACTCTAAGTATAGCCTCAGCATGATCAATTTCTATTTCTCTAGCTATGTTCATAGCGTCTAATTGCATATCGATAAAATCCATTTCATCAACAGCTTCTGCTATGTCATCTTTTTCAGAGTATAATTTATTTTTGTTAGGGTGATATAAAGACAATAACTTTTGCAATGCGACTTTTTCTTTTGGAACGTGCAACACTCCATTTTCAAAAACTATATGACCTAACGTTACTGGACCACTTTGTTCGTCTACAAAAGGACTTTTCATATTTGTAGCATACCTTAGTTCTCTATTGTGACCTTTTGCTTCGTCAAAATACATTAAAGGTTTTCTAGCTGTATGTTTTGAATTTATTCTAAAAGTTAAAGGCGATTTATTATTGTTTAAATTGTAAAACCTGTCTTTATACTCCCAAGTATCTTTTTTTGTTTTATTTTCTTCCATAATATAATATAATATAATAATTAAAAAAGACCCCGCCGAAGCGGGATCTTATTATTTTGTGTGATTAGCTTCCACCAACAGAAGTTGAATCAACAACCTTGCTTAAATCAACGCTAATCATTCCTGCTCCACCGCCGATCGTTCCGATAGCTTTAACTAAAGCTTGAACATCGGATTGCTCAAAAGAAGCAGTAGCTCCACTTCCAACAGGAACTATAGAAATAGTGTCAGTGCTAGAGTCAGCACCCATATACGTAACATCTATTTGTTTCTTAGTATCAGTACTAAGTTTTACTGAACCTACATTTTCTGCAGGTAATATATCAAAAGCACCATCGGCTTTTGCTAATTTTACATATGCCATTTTCTTATTTTTAAAATGTTAATAATTATACAGTTGACTTAAATAACACGAAGTTATTTGCACCTTGTACACAAAGACATCTTTCAGATAAGAAATGAATCTCCATAGCATCTAGATCTTTAGTGTAAGCGCCACCAACAGAACCAAGTACCCAAGACTTCATTCTTCTATCGTCAGCTTCAGAAGCTCTATATCTCACATGTAAGAAAGGTCTTCTAATGTTAACACCTAACATTTGATCGTATACTGTAGAAGTTCCAGCAGGAATCATAATACCATCAATGTCATCGATCATTCCTCTTGTAGAAGCATCGTTAAGATATTTCCAGTCAGTTTTGTAAAAGTCATAAGAACCTCTTCTAAAACCAGAGAAACCAAAGTTCATTGCCATTTCAGCTTCATTGTCGAATAAACCGTAAGAAGCAGACTGTGTTCCAGAGTAACCTCCGCCAGCCATAGCTGCGATCATATCGTCAAAGTCTAAAGCAGTTTGTCTTTGTAAGAAAAGCATGTTTTCTTCAATAGCACCTTGCTTGTCTAATTGCTTAAGGATAGTATCAAAATCTCCTAATGCACCAGAACCAGGTCCTGCAGCACCAGAAAAGTCATTATATACATTACCTCTGTCTTCAACAGCAGCAAATAAACCTTCAGTACCTTCTAAACCAGTAACAGCTCCGCTAGTACCTTTTCTCTCAGCTTCAACCATTGCCATTTCTAAGTAATCTTCAAATCTTAGTCTTGTTTCAGACTCAGCTTTTAAATACCAGAAATAACCTGATGTTCCGTCTTCAGTTGCAACTTCAACCCAACCAATTTGAGCAGTGTCAGAACCGTTTATCTCGTATCTATCTTTTAGAATAATAGGCTTATTACTAAACTGTGTTAACACAGGTTGGATAGCACCTTTCATTCCTTCAGTTCCTTTTGCAAATTCAGAACCGTAAACAAACGTTTTAACTTTTGTTCCTGGAGTTGCACCAGCAGTTGGTGTAAAGATAGCAGCTAAATTTCCAATTTGGTAAGTCTCAACAGTTACTTCAAGCTCAGTTTTAGCTGCTCCTGATGTAGATTGAGCCTCAACATCTGTTACTAAAGCTTTACAAGTATTTAAACCATCAGAAATAACAAGAGTTTGGTTTTTTCTAATAGCTAATTCATCACCAGCATTTCCAGCTGGAAGTGTAATATCTATTTTAGTGTTAGCTGAAACAATACAATCATCGTAAGATACGTGTAATCTATTTTGCTCAGACCAAATAACTTGATCAGATGACATTGGCATTTCTGCACCTACCATTCTCAAGAAACCACCTAAAGT
>MDTG01416191.1_pt1 | contig 12581 bp, 1 predicted proteins | sample 811421 | NCBI WGS metagenome assembly MDTG01 (sample SAMN05326645, study PRJNA326480) | marine metagenome | isolation source: seawater | place: Pacific Ocean: South East | collected 2011 | reverse complement strand
TTCTATAATGGTTTTTGATACTAGTTATAATTATGCAAATAGTAGTTTATCTTATATATATCAAAATAAAGATGATACACAGAATTATTTATATGGTATAAGTTTCTTAATAAAACAAGTAAATGACACATGTTTAAATAATATAATTGTTGATAGTTTTAATTGCACACTTGAATTAAATTAATTATTAATTATTAATTATGAGTTTATTAATAATTAATTATAAAAGTTTTAAAAACAACATTTTTAACTATTAATGATAAACTTGGCTCTTCTCATTGCAGTACTTCCAAATGAACCCAATTTGTAATTATGTTGTATTTCTTTATAATATACTTTTGGATAACAACAATGTGTTATTCTTTTTGGTTCTATCTCTTCTTCTATCTCTTCTTCTACTATTTCTATTATCCTTCGTCTAGTTATAAAATTATTAACTCCAAATCTACTAGAAACATTATAAATTACTTCATTTGGTACACCATTCTTAAATTCTATAGTTATAGAGAGTAGATTATCAAAATCTCTATCTTCTTTTGTATAAAAATTATTATCATCTTGGACGTCCTCTATTATTATATTATTTTTTGCCTTTTGAATTATTGAATCATTTGAATAAGGTTCTAAAATATTCAATGGAATATCGAAATTTGTCTCTGTTATTTCATTATCAGTATTTATATAATATATTTTTGGAGGTTGAAAAAATGCTATTACTTTTACTGGTCTCTCAATCAAATTTTCATTATTTGCATAATCCTTAATTTTATATATAATATTCGCATAATTTTCACCATTCAATTGATATAATTTATCATTATCAAAAATGGGTGTAATATCTATTTCAATTATAGTGTCTCTATACGTAGTTATATTATTACTTATCTCTTTTATATCATTATTATAATACGTATAATTTGTATTTACCAAAGATATATCTTGTGTTATTTTTTCATTATTTTCTTGATTAATATCAACATAACTAATATCATCTATTAATAATTGTATTAATTGTTCTATATTTCCACTATTTGAGAATTCTTGATCTAAAACTATTGTATCTGTTTTAAAAATAATTGTCGGTGGATTATAATCAGGTATTGCTAGATCTAAAACTATTGTATCCAAATATGTATTTCTATACAAATAACTATTATAATATAAATCTAATTTTATCAAAATATTATTTGATTTAAAACTATTAATCAATATACTATTACCATTTAATATATAATTAATTTTATCAAAGTTTATTATTTTTCCAGTATAGTCATATTTTGTGTCCATAATTTCCATATAATTATACATTAATATTTTATTACATGCTTCTATTTTCTCTATATTGTTATTTATATTGTTAAATAATGTTAATGTTTCCTTAAAATTTATATCATTATTTGATAATTCATAATATATATCACTTGCATCAATAAGAATTGAATAATCAAATATAGTTAATTCTCCCGTCCTATTATTTACAATATCCTCAATGCTTTTACTAATATTAATAATATGATTATTTTTGTAAACATTAAAACTTAAATCAAATAAATCATCGCTATTAATAGAATTATTAGAAATATCATCAATTAACAAATTAATATCAAAACCTAGCGTATTATATATAACATTTAAAATTTTTTGTTTTTTATTTGTTGAATACTTTAGACCAGAGATACGTTTCCAGGTTAAACCACTATAGAAATTTTCTCTAAAATTTCCTCCAGGATTTTCTGATAAATCACTTATAATATTTGATTTAAATAAATTTAAATTACTTATTAAATTTGTATTACAAATACTAATATCGGTTGAACTATATAAATTAAAATAATTATTGTTAATATCATTGCTACTTATAAAATTGGCAATCCTTGGCAATAATTCATAATTTATTTTTTCATATTTTTCCAAATGTTCGTCTAGATTTTTAATAGTTTCAATCATAATATTAAAATAATTATCGTTTGACAAAAAATCTCGGTTTGTTTGTTGAAGGATGTTTGATTTTTTTTGAAAAAAATATATATTGTTTATTATATTTTCTAATGAACTATTTATACTATTAATATCTATTTCCAATTGCTTTATATTATCAAAACTTCTTTTATCTTCATAAATATTTTGTGTAATATCTATTATATAACCATAAAATCTATTTGTTTCTTTTAATATATTATATTTATTAATTAAAATATTTGTATTATAAAATGCATAACCAAATAATTCATTTAATGATCTTGTTTGTATATTTAAATTATAATTATTGTTTATAAAATTTGTTTCCTCAAATAGTCTTACTAAATTATCAAATTGATTTGAATAAATCAATGTTTTATTGAAATTATTGTATTGATTTATAAAATCGTTTTCTTTATTCGGTAAAAATATTGTAATAATATCTTTTATATAATCTATTTTAAAATTTGTTATTAATATTTCTGACTGTAATTTTTTTAAAATATTTATATTTTCTTTTTTATAAATTATATTTTGTCTACTAGTAATATCAAATATATTGAAATCATGAAGTGGATTATATGAAATATCAATTATATATGAAATATCAATTATATTATATTTTAAATTATTGTAATCAATTAAACCATATGGAATTATGTCTTTAAGTAAACTATTATTATAAAAATTCCTGTCTATATGATTTTCAATATTTATTACATAACTATGACTATGTGAAATATCAATACTTGTGTTGTAAGCATTACTATTTTTACTATGTTCAATATTATTTACAGGCATTGGTCTAATGTCAAAATTGTCTCTATTTAAATAAGGATTTGAATTTTCTAATTCATCTACTACAACATAACTAATTCTTGTTCTATACTTATTAATATCATAATTTTGTCTATTCTGATCATTTTTTATTAGATCTTTACGTAATATATCATTTTTTAATCCAGCATTATCATATATATTATCGCTTTCTATAAAACAATTATAAGGATCATTACTGCATAAATCTATTAAATATCTTTTATCATTAATAGCACTATTTGATGAGTCTTCCAAAGATGTATATTTATTATTTACAATTAAATTTATACTATCTTCTCTATATTTATGAAATATAAATTTATTTTCTTCATCTAAATACATATTATGATAAATATTTTGTTGCGTAATTCCATTAAATATTTTATCTTTATTATTACTCGTGTCTTTAATTGTTAAAAATATTCTATCTTGTATTAAATTACTGGCATCCCCTAGTACATCCTTTATTATATGTTTACTATTAGATGAATCTAGCAAAAAATCATTAAATTCCAAGTCTCCATTAAAAAAAATAACACTAATAGCATCTCTAGTAGTTTCTGAAATAAAACTCCCAGAAATATCACTTGTAAAAGTTAGAATAAATTCCTGAAAAAATAATCTATCATTATCTATAATATAATTTGTTTCTGGGATAGTTGGTTTTTTATTAAAAATATTATTTTTTAAATAGTTTAAACGTTCGGATCCAATATTTAACAAATCAGTATCTATATACGATTGTAGATTAAAAATAATTTTATTGTCTGCCAATGGTTTAATTGTAATTATATTATCATTTAAATAACTTTTTGAAAAAAATTCATATTCATCATCTCCACTTGTTATATCTACTCTGTTAGTATAAATAATTTCATTTATTTTATGTTTAAAAATTTCATTATTAAAGTTGGAGTTTTCTATCTTATTATTTTTGAAATAATTATAATATTTATTTAATTCATTATATTTATATAATCCATTATCCTTTAAAAAAATACTGTTCAAATCAAATTGATAATTATTATTTGCATCCGTTAGATTAATAGATACATCTATTCTATAATTAAAAAATAAAAGATTACTTTTTAAAGTATTAATAGAAAAATCATATAAATAATTACAACTATTATCTTTTTTAATTTTATAAGTTGTATTATTTGAAAATTTTGATTGATTAGAATTATTTAAAGATACGTCTTCATATTTTTTAAATATAATTTTACTGTTTGAATTGTCAAATATGATATTATGATTTATATTTTCTTGTGTTATTCCTATGAAATTATTATGGCTTATTATCCTTCCATTTTTACTCAAATCAAAATGTTGTGATAAAAATATTATATTTTTACTATTATCATTATAATGAGTATTTAAAATGTCATAATCTGTACTATAATAATTTATATTTGAATTATCTATTGATAAAACATTTCCATTTAATATCATATTAATACAATCATCTTGTTTGCATATTGTGAGATTATTTTTAATTTCAATTTTGCCACCCATTTTTGAAAAATTATCAGAATAATAGTATATTGGAGATGGAGTAGTTGCATCTATAATTAATTCTACATATGATTCATTATTATTTTCAGTATTTAGATCTGAATTTTTAAATTTATTTTTAAATCCAGGAAGACCTACTCTCCTTATATTTTTATTATAATAATATTTTACATAACTTGGATCATACTTGCCATTAAAACTAAGATCTGCTTTATTTCCAATAGAATTTAAAAAAATATTGTTTGACATTTCTTCTTGGAAATTGGTATATTTAAAATGATGGCCATCCGGTAAATATGAAAAATGTATTGGATTATGAAAATTTTTGAAGTGTCCTTGGTTAAATCTATATCTTCCAAATGATAAATATAAATTTTTTTGTGGGTCACCATTTATAGTAAAACATTTATTATCACACGAATCTTTACAAACTTCTACTTGAAATGTATTATAATGTATATTTAAATTATCTATGTTTTTCAAATGATTAATTCTAATTGATTCAAATTCTCTGTTATATAGCAAAAAATCATTCAAACTTATATCTTGGTTATTATTTAAATAAATTAAAGTTACCCTATTAAAATTTTTTTTTATATATAATTTTACATTTCCATAATAATATTCCCTTCCATTTACAATTCTTATATTATTAGATGACAATTCAATCATGTCACCCATAACATTTGTACTCGCTGATGTATTAATTATAATTTCTTGATTTAAACTAAAATCTGCTAGTCTTATTGCATTACTTGAACTATCTACCCGAATAGTATATGGATCCAAGCCAATGCCATAAATAGCATATTTGATATTTTCATTATATTTTTCTATAATATTACTTAAATCTGTTACAAGGTTATCAAAAATAAAAGGTTCCATTTTTACTACTTCAAGTTTGTGTATTTCTTGATTACTCAATCCTGTTCTATTGTTATAGAGTGAATATATCAAATTATAATTGCCTTTTTTATTAATATTAATTATACTTGTATTATTTAAATCTGGTTTATTTAAACTTATATCTATATCGCTATAAAAATCAAAAACGTTAACATCCAATACCTTATAAATTGAATATAAATTACTATATTCTTTTGTATATATATTACCATTATCATCTATTGTATGAATATTTTCAAAATAATTAAATTTTAAAAAGGGTCTAAATAATTTAACTTGGATATTTCTTGAAATATCAGATTGATTACCAAAATTGTCTATTACCCTGTAATGTTGTATATATTCACCACTTAAAGTTAAAATATTACTTATATCGATTGTACCATCGTTAACGTAAACTTTTCCAAATTTATCCTGATATGTAATATTCATATTAAAATTATTATCATTGCTTAGTGTTTCATTTGATAACGAAACAACTTTTTCACTAGATATATATGTTATATCTGTAATTTCTATACCATCTATGGAAAATTTTATATTATTGTTTGAATCTTTTAAAAATTGTTGAATTGAATCATCAAAATAAAATCTATTAAAAAAATTAATATCACCACTTAAACTAGTTATAGTATTTTCTGATAACAATGGTAATTCTATACTTTCATCGCTTAAAAATTGTAATGTTGGTCCCCGATTGTCGACCACATTAAAATTAATAGTATCGGTATTTGATTCAAATGTACCATCATCTATTTTAAATGCTTGAAAAAAAATGTTATAATTTCCAACAACATTTGGAATAATATTATGGATAGGATTTATAATTGTAATATTTTCACTGGAATCATTAATTGTTGCTTCCAATAAAAATTCTATATCATTAAAAATATTATTATCTGTTGCTTCATAAGTTATAGTTTTACTATTGTTATTATAACTTAGACTAATATCATAATCAGAATTTATATTTTCGGTTGTAGGTACAGGTATTACCATACTAAAATCCAAATTCAGATTTTTTTCTTCATTTTTTATTATGATCTTTGGTAATAATATAATTTTATCTGTTAATGTAATAGTTATGATTCTTGTTATATTATTAGAATTATCATGTTTATCGTATGCAATATATGTTATTGTATAACTGGTATCTTCCGCATTTTTATCTATAAAATTATTTATGTTTCCAAAAGTATAATAATTACTGTTATATTCCGATAATGGTATTACTATACTGGAAGTGTCAGTAACACCATCATATTCTTTAGAAGTAACAATTTCTAATCTATCAAGATTGCTACCTATGTCATTAATTATTAAACCTTGATCTGTATAAACTTCATCTATTTTTTCAATGCTTTCATTTGACAGTCCCAATAAAGTTAATAATGGACCTTTTCTATCTTGAACATCTAAAGTTCGTGTAACTTCTGTACTTAATCCATTTTGATCTGTTGCTGTATATTTTATTGTATACACATTATCCACGGGCTTATCTTGGTTTAAATTACTGGCATCATTGTTGCTTGTTATACTAATATCAAAAATAGTTTCACTATAACTAATATCCGGTGGTCCCACATATAGTCCGCTATTAAAAAAGAATTCATCAAAAATACTATAAGCATAAACACGATTTATTAAAGATGCATCACTTAAATATTCACCTGCTTCATGTGGTATTGTTAAAGTTGAAAGATCTTCGGGATAAAATTTAGGGGGTTTTATTATAATTTTTATATCAGGTCTTAAAATATTAGATGATATTTTAGTCAAATTCGGCGAATGATTTGTCGCAATATTAAAAAAACTTATATCACTAATCGTGCGAATATTTGAACCTTTTTCATATTGATATATCAATGACGAAGTATCATATGGATTGGATGTAATACTTGTAATTTGTGTTGGTAAAATATAACTCAGATCAAAACTAATATCACTGGAATTTAAACGAATATGATTCAAGCAAATATCATTTAAAAAATCATAACTTAAATCGCCAAAACTTATATTAATAAATCTCTCTCTATCTTCATAAATATTTGTAAAAATATTTAGACTGGGTTCTACTGTATTGATTACATTAACAACTCTTCTTGTTTCGGAACTATTGTATTGATTATCGGAAAAATCATATGTAATTTCAAATGAAGTTCCAATTGCTTTGAATTTATCTCTAATTATATTGAAAAATTCTTCTGTTTCGCTTATATCTTGACCACTTCTAATTTTCACACCGGAAATATTAATAGTAAAATTATTTTGTATATCTTCAGAATTACTAAAAATATCATTTAGACTAAAACCAGAAAGAATTTCTTCTATTTCATTTAAAAATCCATCATTGCTAACATCATAGTTATATGCTTGATATGAAAAATCTCGATATGCATGTGTCCCTGCACTAGTATTGTAAATTATATAAGAATTATCTACTGCTAAAGTTGTTAAATTGTTAAAACTAATTGTAGGTGGTATTATGTCTACAATATTTATGATGCGTTTAAATTCGAAACTATTATCGCATGGATCGGTTATTATATAACTGATATCCAATTGTGGTTGTGCATCTAAAATCGATTTTGTAACAATAATAAACGAACCATCACTTGACAAATATGGATTAGAATTATATGATAAGTCTTGATAATTTAAATATTTATGGTTAAATTTATCTTTAAAAATTATTGGTTCTTGGTCTTCTAGATTTATAGTTATTAATGTGTTTAAACTTGATTCTGGAAAATAATTGTCACATAGGTCATATGCATTTAAAATTTTACTTAAGTCTTCAAAATTGGATAAATGGGTGAAACTAAAATCTTTACCAAAATGGTCTACATTATTATTACTTAATTCTGTATATGAAGTGCCTTGTGAATATTTATCAGTAAACAATGCACTACTTAGGTCGGGATCAAAAATGCCTTTGGATACATCAAAAGCCTTTTTATAATTTTTTGCTATTGAATTAGACGATAAATCAAGGAGATATAAATATGGTTCCTTTTCTTTTACAATGTTAATTATTCTAGTTATAAAATCAACATCAGTTTCTGATTCGAAATTAACTGTATATGTTAATTCATATTTACCAGGTTCTTCGATATCTAAATTTGTCGAAATATCAATTACATAACTAAGATCTCTATGTTGAAAATGGAAGTTGCCGGTTGGATAATTGGTTTTTTGATATATATATGAAGTGTCCAAATTGACAAATTCACCACTTATAGTAAAACCACTATCAATATATGAATATGTTCTGGTTTCATGTTTAACAGGATTTTCTCCAGATAATCCCAAAACAGGTATATTTAAAAAACTAATATCTAGATATATAGAGTTAGATGGATTATTACATAGATCAAATGCAAAATACTGAATACGACAAAATTGATTCTCACTATTTCCAGATACTTCTATTGTATCATTTTCTATTTTAAGAGAAAAAGAAGATTCTTCATCTAAAAATTGATAATTAATATCTGGACGATAAATACTATTTTCAGTATATTTAATAATTGGTTTTGTTGAAACAATTGGAATAATTTCTGATAAACTTACAAAACATATATCCTTGATTATATCAAATCTATCAGTTTTAGGAAAATTATATTTATAAGTTCCATTTTCAACTCCTTGAAGTTCTTCATCAAATTTGATACTAGGATTGGTATTATCAACAATGTTAATATTATATGTTTTAGATAAATTAACGTCTAATTCTAATATATTAAATATATTAGAAAAATTATTGGAATAAATATAATCATCTGTTTGTAAACCCAATACTTGAACAGTTAAAGTATAATTTCCAATATAAGAAATATCTATATAACTATCTTCTTTATTACCAAAAAATTTAGTATAGAAAAAATTTCCACTAATTGTCAAAGTATTTGAAATGTCAGAAAAACGTATAATGAAACGTTCTGGACTGTCCTCTGTTTCTTCTATAAATTCTATATTAGTAATTATACTGTTCGAAACATCGTCTATTTCTTTTTCTTGTAATATATCCAATATATAACCATTATTTGATTTACTTATATCCTGTATAACTATACTTTTAACTCTGTTATCATCATTATTAATACTACCTATTCCAATTTCATTATTATTAATAATTCTACAAAAATTTCCAAATATCAAATTTGAAAAATCGCTATTCGGAGGAATAATTTCATAATTTTTAATATTTTTTAAATTAAATGGTTTACTTGTTGTTTCATTTAGTTTTATTTCATTCGAATTAGCTTGTTGTTCATCACTAATTTCAATAGACAAATTATCTTGTTTTGAAATATAATGTTTAACATCATCTATTTCTATATTTGTTTGATAATTATAAGATTTAACATCTGCCGGTGTTAATACTTTATTTTCATTATAATAATTACCGGTTAGAGTAACATCAAATGGTAAAAAAATTTTGTTTCCACTTTTATCATAAACAAACGCGTCGATAAATTTATAAAAATTATAACTAAAATCATCAATTGGAATATTTGTGGATATATCAATTTGTTTTGTTAGTGAATTTTTATTTTTGAAAATATTTTCATTATTAATTTCAATATATGGACCAAAATTAATTTCTATAATCCTATTTCTTTCTATATCCGCCAAGTTAAAATATTTTAAATTATAAGTAATAAAAAATTGGTCTTTTTCGTAATTATTCGTAATATTTATTATATTTGATAAATCGGATGTAAAATTTGCAACTGTAGATGATATTAGTGAAACATCAATTAAATCAGTTAAGTCATGATCATATTTATCCTTTGCTCTAAATTCTTTTATTATTCCATTTTTTTTTATTTCATTATATGTTTCAAATGCATTTAATTTATATATATTATCTGTGGAATCATTTTCGGATTCGTTAAAACTGATATTTTGTTGATTATATAATTCAAAAGTTACTGCGTCATTATCTTGTGGTATTTTAAGAAAATTGTCTGTATTATCTTCACAAAGTGTTGTATAAAATAATTTACTTGATTTTATTATATCAAAATTATCAATATTTAAAATTAAAAATGAAATAACTTGATCATCATTTAAATTATTATCACTATTTACAATTATTTTAATGGCACCATAATAATAATTATAATTACGATATCTTGTATCTTTTATTTTATTTACAATTCCACTATTTTTATCATAAAATTTTGTATAAAAATAATTTTCATCTATATATACATCATTGCTTATATCTAAATTATCTAATGTTATTGCATATGAAGAATCTATGTTAAATATAATATATGAACCATCATAAATACCATAACTTAAATCTATAGGTGGAATGATACTGTCTATTAGAGGATTATGTGTATCTTTATTAAATTCATAATTATCCATATTCAAAGAAAAATCTGCTCTCGAAATCTGTGTTAAACATTCTTTATTTCGATTGCTTAAAATAGTCTGTTTTTGATCATTTCCTTTGATAATATATTCGCATGTATCATTGTAACTAAATAAGTCAATATTTTTTATAAGACTATCACCTTCATAATTTGGATATGATTTTATTGATAAATTTAAATTATTTATACTAAAATCTTGTTTTACTTTTAAAAATATTGAATCATAATAATAATTAATGTTACTATTATCTACTAATATTTCTAAACCACCTGAAATATCATGGTTGGATGCATCCAAATAATATATTTCGTCAGTGGCTTCTATTTTTATTGTTGAAGGAATCATAAATGTGAAACTATTATCTATAGTATGTAGTTGTAGAGATGATGTGATCATTCCTGTTGTATTACTACTCAATTCAAATGGAAAACTACTAGAAAAATCGAATGCAGATATAAATTCATAAGTTACACCTTTCATAAAATAAAAATTATCACTTGTATCTGTTAATCCATTTGAAATATTTGATACTCTGGATTTTGCAATATTTATTAAATTATAACTTTCGTCGAAAAAACGAAAATAATCACCATTATTATAACTTAAATCATTTCCTCTTGATACATAGATTTTAATTGTTTCATTTTCTTCATGATGTGATTTAAGTGAAGAATATTCAATTATATTACTTATATCGCTAGAACCTGTATTATTACAATTATCAATATAAAATCCCAAAGGAAATTCTTTTGGTATATTTTTTATAATATAATTAAAACTTAAATCATCTCCACTTGTATCATATAATCCATAACTTATATCATTATCATAATTATTATCATTATCACTATTAAAAATATATTTATTATTTGAAATTTCAGTAAAAATACTAATTCTAGGAAAACAATTAGCCATTAATAGTATAATATATTTTATTAAAATTATATTATCCCATTTCTATTTTTCTATTTTTCTATTTTCTAAATAAAATTGATATTAAAATTATTTAAATCAAAATTATTATACATTGGTATACATTACTATATTTTTCATGTCAAGTGAAGTTGCAAAAAAATATCAAAAAAAATCAGATAAAGAACATGTGCTTGATAATCCTGATACATATATTGGCTCTATCGAAAAAATAAATAGTAATATGTTTGTTTATGATGAAATTAATAAAAAAATTATTGAAAAAAATATTACTTATATTCCCGGACTATATAAATTATTTGATGAAGGTATTGTAAATTGCCGCGATCATGTCATTCGTATGCAACAAGTGATTTCTTCTTTGGATAAGGACAAGGATAAGAATAAGGATAATAGTAAAGATAAAGATAATTCTGAAATTAATTATCCGGTCTCAAGTATAGATATTTCTATTGATAATTCAGGTATAATTACTTTAACAAATGATGGTAATGGAATTGATGTTTCAGTCCACCCAGAATATAATGTATGGATTCCTGAATTAATTTTTGGCCATCTTCGCACGTCTACCAACTATGATAAAAGCGAAAAGAAAATTGTTGGTGGAAAAAATGGTTTTGGATTTAAACTTGTCTTAATTTGGTCTACTTGGGGCAAAATTGAAACGGTTGATGCCAAAACTGGTCAAAAATATGTTCAAGAGTTTAAAGATAACCTGAATACTATTGAAAAACCAAAAATTACCAAATGTAAAAATAAACCATACACAAGCGTAAGTTTTAAACCTGATTTTAAAAGACTTGGATTTCCTGAAGAAAAATTTGATGATGATTTTAGGGCACTAATGATTCGTCGCATTTTTGATATTGCAGCAGTAACAGATAAATCTGTAAAGGTAAAATATAATTCAAAAAAATTGGAGCCAGAAGTAAAAGATTTTGAGTCCTATGTCAATCTTTATATCGGTACAAAAACGGACACCCAGCGTATATATGAAAAAGCAAATGATAGGTGGGAATATGCCGTTTGTTTGGCACCTAATGAAGAATTTACACAAG
>MDTG01408081.1_pt1 | contig 12581 bp, 11 predicted proteins | sample 811421 | NCBI WGS metagenome assembly MDTG01 (sample SAMN05326645, study PRJNA326480) | marine metagenome | isolation source: seawater | place: Pacific Ocean: South East | collected 2011 | reverse complement strand
AGATAATACAATTATTGGTATTAGAATTATTGAAATAAATGATGAAGATTTTGACCAGATCAACAGAATCATGCACACCCATAAAAAAACAATTATTCCATAAAAAGTATTTAAAATAACTAAAATATTATTTGAAATGATTAAATTTGAGATGATAAAACTTATTAAAAATAATATAAAAAAAACTGGAGCTAATTGTCTTAATTTTAAAGAATCAGGATGGACTGATAGTGTTTTTGTTTTCCATAAGCCATATCTAAAAAATTGCTTTATTAATCCAAACAATGAATTTCTAACATAGTAATCTACAATTAAATTTGTAATGACTATTACTTTCTTTCCAATTTTTCTGAGCCTTATATTAAGTTCATAATCTTCATTAATTTGGAACTCTTCATTAAAGCCTTTAATTTCAGTTAAATCTGTTCTTTTCCAACAACCAAGATATGCAGTATCAGAATCAATATATGGATTATTATTTAAATTTTCGTTTTTTATTTTTCTATAACTTACTCCCCCCATTGCGTAACCTGAATTCATCACATCTGCAACAATATTTGTAAAAAAATTTGTTCCAACTGCCTTTTGAATTGACCCCGCATTTCCTCCTCCACTTTTATTTAAAGCTTCCCAGCAATAGAAAATATAATCTTTGGGGTATATAGAATGAGCATCAGCTCTTATAATTATTGAATTATCATCAATAAAATTACTATTATCAATTCCAATATTCATAGCAAATGATTGATATAAGTTAGGATTATTTAAAATTTTTAGATTTATGTTTTCGAATTTTTCTTTTAATACAACTGTAGTCCTGTCAGTACTCATCCCATCAACAATAATAAACTGAACATTAAATAAATCTGAATCAATGCTCCTACAATTAAGAAGCGAATTTATACAATTTTCAATATAATTTTCTTCATTTCTGGTAGGGATTATTACTGAAATACCTATTTTTACTTTTGAATCATTCATTACTAATACCAAAGCCTTCCATTATTTTTCCTTAAATACTTTAATGCTTTCGATTTAAATGGATTTCTTTTCTTAGTATTTAATTTACCAAAACCTTCAAAAGTAGCTATAAAAAATTTTCTTAATTGGAATTTAAAAATTGACTTTAATAGATAAAATATAGACCAGATTGCTAAGCTTGTTATTAAGTATACGAAGGGTAAGTGTTTAAAGGATACCCAGATTCTATTTCTTATACTGTAGTAAGCTTCATCTTTTAGCTTATTTTTCTTATCAACTACAGATTTTTTAGGCTCATGCACAATTTCAACTTGAGGATAATAAATTATTTTTTTATTTTCTTTAATTATTTCAGAACTAATATCAAGTTCTTCAAGACCATAAAAAAGTTCAGTATCATAACCCCCTACATTTAAAAATGTTTCTCTTAGCAAGACATGACCTGCGCCAATATAATAAGAAACTTCAGATTCATGGTTTTGAATATCATTATTTAAAAATCTTTTTAATTTACTAAAAGGAATCTGAAGTCCATCCTGATCTTGCCTTAATATAATTTTAAAAGCCATACCAGCAATTTCTTTTGAAGATGAAAACTTATTAAGAATTTTTTCTAGAGAATCCTCTTTAGTAAAGTATGCATCATCATCAAGAAAAACCATTAATGAGCCTTCAGAGCCCTCTACAAGCTTATTTCTTGCTCCAGCTACGCCCGAAGGTTTATCAGACCTAATCCACTTTATTGGATGATCTTTAAATTTAATTTCAAGCTCTTCTCTTATATCAATTCTAGAGGCATCATCTAATACAACTATATTAGCCTTAATTGTCTGATTCAAAGAACTTTGGATAGCTCTTTGAATTTCTTCAACCCTATCTTTGGTAGCTATTAGTACTGTTATATCTTCAAATTTATACATTTTTTTTATATTTCTGAAAAAACCTTTAAATATTCTCTTGATGAAGATTCTAATGAAAATCTATTAATATTTTTAAATGCTTTTTCAGCATGGTTATTTGCAAACTTTTCATCATCAAGATACTTTTTTATGGCTTCTGCCAGATCATTAATATTATTCTTTGGGGTTAATTGTCCTGCATCTCCATTAATTAATATTTCTCCAAGTCCACCTTCATAGCAAGCAGAGATAATTGGGGTTTTTAATGCTTGGGCTTCAATTGCAACTCTTGGCAAGCCTTCCCATAAAGATGGAATTATTAACATTTTTGCATTCTTAATGTAATCCAAAGGATTATTTAATTGTCCTGTAAAAATTATTCTAGAATTTAAATTAAGATTCTTTGAAATTTTTTCAAGAGAATATTTTTCTTCTCCATCACCAACAATTATTAATTTCAAATCATCTCTATTTTTCAATTTTTCAAATGCATGTATCAAAAGTTTGAAATTTTTTTGTTTAGTTAATCTTCCTAACCCAAGAATATAATTACTTGATTCTTTGATGGTTTCTTTCGTGGTTTGAAATTCATCTTGGTTCTCAAAATGTGGATTGTAAATACATTTTAAATTTTTTTCAGTATTAGTCATTTGATGAATTAATTTCTTTAAACTTTTGGATTCGGTAATAACTTTGTCAGCATCTTTAAAAACTTTTTTCCAAATAAATCTCCTAAATATATTATTTCTTGGGTAACCTTGAATGCTTAATATTAATTTTGTGTTTAATTCTTTAGAAAATTTTAGAGCGAGCCATGCAACAAATGGCATCATAGAAACAAATAAAATTTTAGGTTTATTAATTTTAAGATATTTTGAAAGTGTGAATATTGTCCTTATTGAAATAAAAAAAGAAGTAAATCTAAAAGTAAAATATCCAGTTGTAGGAAAATTTTTAAAAATAGTAGAGAGCGAGATTAATTTCATATTTTTAGTAATTTTCAGATCTTCCCATTCTTTATGGACGCTTAACAAATTAATATCATAACCATTTTCAGAAAATTTTTTGGATAAACCAAATGTTGCCCTTTTTACTCCAACAGGATTTAAAAAAGGTGAAAAAATTGCTATTTTTTTGTTGTATTCTTCATTCATATATTTTTTATCTTTTCAATTACTATTTTTGATCTTTCTTCCCAAGAATACATTGAAGCTAATTTTGATGAATTTGAAGATATTTTTTCTTGAAGTTTTTTATTTTGAATAAGTAATCTAATTTGTTCAGCAAAACTTTCAGGATCATCAGGTTTAAAAAGTAGACAGTTTTCATTATTTTTCAGTATTTCAGTATTTGAGGAAATGTCAGATGCAATAATAGGTTTGCCAATTGATAAATATTCAAAGAGTTTCATTGCAGAAGTATATTTCTCTGATTTAATATTATCTGAAGAAGAAGGAAGGACAAGGACGTCGGATTTATTTAATAAGTTAGGAACATCAGAATAATTTACTTGCCCAATAAAATTAATATTGTTAACACCATTATTTTTAGCTAATTTTTGATAGTGTTTTAGTTCTGGATTTAATCCACCTATTATTACGAAATTTACATTATTAACTAATTTAGCTGTGTTAATAATTAAGTCTATGCCTTTAGATTTTGATAGTGAACCACAATATGTAAGTAAAGGGGGGTCATTTTTTTTATTTTCCTTATTTGAAAATTTCTTTAAGTCTACACCGTCATGCAAGGTATAAATATCATTTAAATTTTTTAAATTACCAAGTTTTTTTCTTAGGTCATCAGAAAGTTTACTAGTTACAGCGAAGCAAATAGTTTTTTTTGAAAAAATTAAACCTATCTTAAATATTAATCTTGCTACAAATGGGGGTATATCATGAAACTCTACAACACATTTTTTTGATCTTATTGCACTAAATAAATAGCTAAATGGGGTGTTGTCTCTAAATAAATAAAGATCTCCTTTTAATTTTGAACCAACCCTTGCTGACTTAATGCCCCAGAATATATTAACTATGAATGAAAAAAATCTATAAATAAATTTTGGCATAAAAGACCTGTAAACATAAGGATCAATAAAATTAACTAATATGTGTTTAAAATTTTCTTGAACATTATAGAAATTAAAAATATCAGTTTTATGGGAAATTTCTCTTTGAACTCTTTTTGGGCTAATTATCGTAACATCGTTATTTAAACTTGAAAAAGCTTCTGTCATTTTGACAATTTGAACTCCGTGAGCCTTTTCAGTCGGTAATCTAGCGTTTGTGATGTAAACTATCTTCAAAATATTAATTTAAGTATATAAAATTGTAATTAGTTTAATTGTAAATAATATGGGCAGAGAAATCACTTTCAACAATACAATAATAAATGATGAATCAAGTTGTTACGTTATTGCCGAGATAGGAAATAACCATCAAGGAGATTTAAATAACGCAAAAAAATTAATTGAAGATGCTAAATCCAGTGGTGCATCTGCAGTGAAATTCCAACGCAGGGATAACAAAGAATTGTTCACAAGTGAAATGTTTGATTCTCCGTACGTTGGCCCCCAGAGCTTTGCATCAACTTACGGTGAACATAGAGATAAATTAGAATTATCAGATAATGATTTTGATGAAATATACAACTATTCAAAAAAAATTGGTATAGATTTCTTTGTTACTCCTTTTGACTTAAAGAGTGCAGATTTTTTAAATGAACTTGGATTAGAAAGCTATAAAATTGCTTCAGGAGATTTAACAAATTTTCCTTTAATCGAAAAAGTAGCTAAATTCCAAAAACCAATGATAATTAGTACTGGAGCAAGTGATTTTTGGGAAGTTGAAAAAACATTAAATTATGCAAAGAATATAAATCCAAGAATAATCCTTCTTCAGTGCACATCAATTTATCCTGCAAAACCAATAACAATTAATTTAAATGTAATAAATACATATCGAGAAAAATTTTCAGATACTGTCATTGGTTATTCTGGGCATGATTCAGGAATAACAATACCTGTTGCTGCTTATGCTTTAGGCGCCAGAGTCATAGAAAAACATTTCACTTTAGATAGAACACAAAAAGGTACAGACCATCAATTTTCATTAACACCCGACCTTTTAAAAAGTTTAGTAACTGAACTTGAAAATGTAAGGTTATCTCTTGGAGATAGTGAAAAAAAATTACTTTCTGAAGAAAAATTAGCGAGATTTAAAATGGGTAAGAAAATTATTGCCTCTGAAAATCTTTCAAAAGGCACTATACTTTCTATGGAAAATTTACAATTTAAGTCTCCTGGGGACGGAATACCGCCAAGCGAATTAGAAAATATTTTAGGTAAAAAGATTACAAAGGACTATATATTTGAAGAAAATATTAAATATGAAGATCTTAATTAGAAATGAAGATTGTTAATGAATACCTATCAAATATTTCACTCTCTTTAAAACAAAAATTTAAAGAAATAAAATTTATCGTTTTTGATTTCGATGGGGTGTTTACAGACAATCAAGTTTATACAGATCAAAATGGAGTCGAACTAGTAGTATCATCAAAATTTGATGGCTTTGGATTACAAAAACTCAAGTCTTTGGGGATTGATTTATTCATATTATCGACTGAAAAGAATAGTGTGGTAGAGAAAAGGTCTAAAAAACTTGGAATTGAGTTTATTCAAGGACTTAGCAGTAATGAAAAACTAAAAGAATTCATTAAATTGGCAGAAAAAAAGCAAATCCCTTACAAATCTATTGCTTACATGGGAAATGATATTAATGATATTGAGTGTTTAGAAAAGTGCGGACTGCCTATTGCAGTGAAGGATAGTCACCCAGAGATACTGAAATTTGCTGAATACATCACAGATACTAGGGGCGGGCATGGTGCAGTTCGAGAAGTATGCGATATAATCGAAGCATTGAAAGCCTAACAAATAAATTTATGAACAATTTTGATATAAAAAATAAAATAATAATACTTACTGGTGGTAGCGGAAACTTGGGAAGTATTTATTCTCAATACTTAATTTCAAATGGTGCAATTGTTTGTAATTTTGATTTAACAAAGCCTGACAAATCAAACATCATAGATGAGAAAAAATATTTATTTTTAAAAACTGATGTGACAAAAAAAGATGAAATATCAAACTCATTAAATTTAGTATGTGAAAAATTTGGTAGCCCGTCTGCATTAATCAATAACGCTGCTTTAGATTCTCCCCCAGGAGATGACGAAAAAATCAATGGTCCATTTGAAGATTATCCTGAAGATGCGTGGGATAAAGTTATGGAAGTAAATTTAAAAAGTATTTTTTTAACTTGCCAAATAGTAGGAAAAGAAATGTTAAAAAATAACAGTGGATCAATTATAAATATATCATCTCATTATGGATTAATCTCACCTGACCAAAGAATATATAATTATAAAGAAAACTTTAATAAGCCTATTGCTTATTCTGCTTCAAAGTCAGGAATTTTTAATTTAACAAGATACCTTAGCACTTATTGGGGGCCTAAAAACATCAGGGTTAATACGCTAACATTAGGTGGAGTTTATGATAATCAAGATAAACAATTTGTTAAAAACTATTCTAATAAAGTTCCCCTAGGAAGGTTGGCTGAAAAAAATGAATACAATGGAGTGATTCATTTCTTAATCAGTGAAGCATCTTCATATATTACCGGAAGTAATATTGTTTCTGATGGAGGGTGGACTGCATGGTAATTTACAATGAATAATAATGTTGCATTAATTCCTGCGAGATCCGGATCTAAAAGAGTAATTAATAAAAATATTTCACAATTGGAAGGCCACCCTTTAATAGCTTACAGCATTACCTCAGCACTAAATTCAAATCAATTTGATGATGTGATTGTTTCAACAGATTCACAAGAAATAAAAGAGGTTTCAGAATATTATGGTGCATCTGTTCCTTTTTTAAGACCTGAAGAATACTCACAGGATAAATCACCAGATATTGAATGGGTAAAACATTCTTTAAATTATCTAAGCAAATACAAAGAATATGAAGTATTTAGTATTTTGAGACCTACAAGTCCATTTAGGAAGCCAGAAACAATAAAGAGGGCTCTAAAATTGTTTTTACAAAAAGAATGTGATTCTTTAAGAGCTGTTGAGAAATGTTTACAACATCCATGCAAAATGTGGGAGATTAGTGACGATTACATGACCCCATTTGTAAACTTAAATGAAAAAGGTCCAAAAAATCAGCCATTACATAGTTCTCAATACCCATCACTTCCTGAAGTATATGTACAAAATGCAAGTTTAGAAATTGCGTATGTGAAGACAGTTTATGATTTCAACAATATTTCTGGTGAAAAAATAATACCATTTATTACTGAAAGAGATGAGGGGTTTGATGTTAACGTGAAAGATGATTGGGAACTTGCAAAAATATTAATAAAAAATGGTGAAGCATCTTTGCCAAATATCAAAAAGAAGGCCTATTCAAAATGAAATTATCATATATTGACAATGAATATTTTCAAGAACTTATATCAATTGAAATTGACCCAAAAGTTAAAAATAAATTAATCTCTGATATGTGTAGAATCAACATTCTTCACATGATATGTTGTGCTGGGTCAGGCCACATCGGCTCTTCATTTAGTTCAATTGATCTGATGAATTGGGTATTAGGAGAGATCAGCAAAAATCATGAAAAATTATACTTCTTTTCATCAAAAGGACATGATGCCCCAGCATTATATAATTCTCTAATTGCGTTTGGAAAATTAGATTCTTCTTTTTTAAACAAACTGAGGAAAATTGATGGGCTACCAGGTCATCCAGACATAAATACACCAAATATTTTTACAAATACCGGATCTTTAGGTATGGGGATTTCAAAAGCAAAAGGAATAATTAAAGCAAACAGATTAAAAGGGATTAAATCCAAAGTTATTGTTCTTACAGGAGATGGAGAATTGCAAGAGGGTCAAATCTGGGAATCTCTTAATCGTGTTTCACAAGAAAATTTAAGTGAATTAATTATCATAGTTGATAATAACAAATTTCAGTCAGACAGGTCAGTGAAAATTACTAGCGATCTTAAAGATTTAGAGGCTAAATTTAAATCTTTTGGAATTGAAACAATTTCTTGCAACGGGAATAATGTTAATGAATTTTCAAAATCATTTGAGGCTTTGGAAAAGTCAAATAAACCTGGTGTTCTAATTGCAGATACCATAAAAGGTTTTGGGGTATCATTTATGCATGGAGATAAACTTAAGGAAGGTGAGTTTTATCAATTTCATAGTGGTTCAATAAGTCAAGATGTATTTGATTCTTCTATCTTAGAATTATCAAAAAGAATTTCTAATTTAACTGAAAAACATAATATAAATTTCAAAATTGAACTATCCGATTATGAAACACCAGAAATAACATTAAGCAATGATAAAAAACAAAGTCTGTTAGCTTCTTATTCGAAATCAATTGTTAGTTTGGCTGAACAAAATGAAAAAATATTAGCTCTTGATGGTGATTTGATTTTAGATACAGGCTTAATTGAGTTTGAAAAAAAATATCCTGATAGATTTATAGAATGTGGAATAGCGGAGCAAGACATGGTTTCTCAAGCTGGATCATTTGCTAAAGAAGGTTTTATACCAATTGTTCATTCCTTTTCAAGTTTTTTAACTTCAAGACCTAATGAGCAAATCTATAACAATTCAACAGAAGAAACAAAGGTAATTTATTCTGGATTCTTATCTGGATTATTGCCAGCAGGCCCAGGTCATTCTCATCAGGCAGTTAGAGATATTGCAAGTATGTCAGGGATTCCAAACTTAGAAATGATACAACCAAATAGCGAGAAACAAGTTGAAGAAATATTAAAATATTCTATACATTCTCCAAATAATATTTATTTAAGATTTTGCTCAATTCCTTTTACTCTTCCTCAAAATTTTGATGAATTATCAAACTTAGAAAGAGGAGTTGGAAACACAATTTCAAAAGGAAAAGAAATATGCATCATTACTTACAGCCCTACTTTACTAAGTGAAATAGTAAATTCTAAAGATTTACTTTTGAAAAATAAAATTGATCCAAAAATCATTTCAATGCCATGGATTAATACATTTGATGATAATTGGATAAGAGAAGAACTAAATAATTATCATTTAATAGTTGTTGAAGATCACTATATTGAAGGAGGTTTTGCAGAAAAACTTTCATTAGCAATATCAAAAATAGGATTGAATATTAAAATAGATGTCATTGGAATTACAGAGATTCCTAAAAGTGGAACTAATCAAGAAGTTCTTGACCATCATGGATTATCATCAAAATTGTTATCAGAAAAAGTGACTAAATTAACTAAATCTTAAATTTTTAAATTTTGTTGCTAATGAACCTTTAAGGAAGCTTTTAATTTTTGTTTTGAAAGCCATAAAGATTATTTTTGAATGCCAATCAAAATTAATTTCACTTGAAATCAATTCAGACTCTTTAATATGTTCAAGAATTTTAACAATGTCTTGATTATTTAAACTTTCATAAAATTGCCTAGCAAAGAATCCAACTTTTAATTCATTTTTAAAAATTTGATCCCATTCTTTTGAATATAAGCTTAAATCTTTTTCTTTGAATTTATTATTTTTTAAAGAATTTAATACTACTTTTGAAGCGATATCAGAAGATTTCATGGCGTAATAAATCCCTCCTCCTGTCGTTGGTTTTACTTGACCCGCAACATCGCCTACTAAAAGACATCTATTAGAATAATTTTTTTTGACTGGCTTAATAGGTATGCCCCAAACCTTTGTCTTTTCTTGAATATCAAAATTAAAAAGTTTTTTCATTTCATAAAGAAAATCTTTTCCGTTATTTTTTAACTTTGTTTTGCCCAATATTCCGCATAGACCTTGGTCTTTCATGGTTGGAACCAGCCATCCGAAATGACCTTTGGGAAGCGATCCACCAGTAAAAACATTAACTTTGTTTATTTTTAAATTATTTAACTTTGTTTGATACCCATAGATATAATCATTGCTTAAATTAAATCCGACTGATTTGGCAAACTTCGAATTAAATCCTGTAGCAATAATTAATAATTTTGAATTGTAAGTTTCTTCGTGGCCTTCAAATCTTGCTTTCAAATTAACATGATCATTGTTTATTTCTGCATCTGTAACAAGTCTTTGTTTTTTTAGTATTGCACCATATTCAACCGCTTCATTTATTATTGATTGAATGAACTTTACCCTATCTATAATTAGCGCTTGAGTTTCATCTTTCTTGATATCAATTATATTTTTTAAATTATTAAATATTTTTGCAGAATTAGCTTTAGAATAAATAAAACTCTCTACTTCAGGGTAATGATTATACATTTCAGCCCCTATAATTCCTGTGCAAAGTTTATCGCCTATTTCATTTCTATGATCCAAAACCAAAACATTTTTTCCTTCACTAGAAAGGTTCCTTGCGATTTGAGCTCCAGCAGGTCCACAACCAACCACAATAACATCAAAACTATTATTTACTTTATCTTTCATATTGTTAATCATTTCATTCTCCCAAAATTTTCCAAATAAAATCTATGAAAGCTGTTGGTTTTATATATAATGATTATATGATTAAGAAGAAAACAGATTTACTAATTGCAGGTCAAGGAGCTGCGGGATATTCAGCAGCATTATATTCTGCCAGATATCAAGTAAAAACTATGATAATTGGTGGTGAATTTGGTGGTGAAACCGCAATTGGTGGAATGATAGAAAACTATCCAGGCATTGAGGTGGATGGATTTGATTTAATGATGAATATGAAAGATCAAGTTTTAAAATATGATGTTGAATTATTTGAAGAAAATGCCCTTAATATTAAAATTGATGGTGATAAATTTAATATTGAAACTGACTCGTCCGTAATCAACGCAAAAAGCTTAATTTTATGTGTTGGTAGAGAACGAAGAAAATTAAACTTGCCTAACGAAGATTCACTTGTAGGTAAAGGTGTTTCTTATTGTTCAACATGTGATGCGCCTCTCTACAAAGATAAAGAGGTTGTTGTTGTTGGTGGTGGTAATGCTGCTGTTGAAGGGGCGGTATTAATAAGTAAGTATGCAGAAAAAGTACATTTAGTTTACAGGGGCAAAAGCTTACATAGGCCAGAAAAAGTCTTACTAAAGCAACTAAAAGATTGTACAAATATTGATATTCATCTCGAATCAGAAATAAATGAAATTATAGAAAATAATAATGGTGTGGCCGGAGTAAAGGTTATGGGTTCTGATTCCCAGAAATCTATAAATTGTGACGGCATTTTTATAGAAATTGGTGCTGATCCAAGATTAGAACTTGCAAATCAACTTAATTTATCAATAGACCCAGAAACAAATGAGGTTTCAGTTAATAAATTAATGGAGACGAACTTAAAAGGTGTGTTTGCTGCTGGAGACCTAACAAATGCATCTGGGCCCCTTAAGCAAACTGTTACAGCTGCAGGTCAAGGAGCTATTGCTGCGCTATCCGCATATACATACCTAAGTAGTTAAATGACATCTTTTGAAGAAATTACTATTAGAGTTCCTGGTAGCACCGGTAATGTTGGTCCAGGATTTGATTGTTTAGGTTTGGCTGTTGATGTTTGGAATTATATAACTTTAAAAGAAAGCAATAAATTTGAAATAATTAATTCTGGCGCAGGAAAAGATAGGTATGATGAAATCCCAAATGAAGAAAATTTAATTGTTAGAGGAATAAAGCTTGCAAATCCAGAAATAGATTTAAATAAATTAAAAATTATTAACGATAACAATATTCCATTTGCAGGTGGACTTGGAAGTAGTGCAGCTTCAATTTCTGGGGGTCTTTTCCTTGGTAATCATTTATCAGGTAATAAATTATCCAATGATGATTTAATGCAAATGGCTGTGACTATAGAAGGTCATCCAGATAATGCAACCCCTTGCATATTCGGAGGATTAACTATTTCATTTTATGATGAAAAAAAATCTCGATGGATGTATAAAAAAATTAATATTAAAGACAATCTAAATATAATGACATTTGTCCCTAATTTTATTTCTGAAACGAATCTAAGCAGGAAAAGAATTCCGAAAAAAATTTTACTGAAAGATGCTGTGAATAATATGTCAAGAGTTGCATTATTAATTGACTCTATAATTTCTGGTGATTATTCATTGTTAAATGAAGCAACTCAAGATTTTATTCATCAAAATATTAGATTAGAAAACTTTCCTAAAATTAAATATTTAATGGACTATGCAATTGAGGCAGGGGCGCTTGGAGCGATATTATCAGGATCAGGCCCAACCTTAATGGTTTTTAGTGAAGGAAAGGAATTTACTATCGATTATGAGCTGAAAGAAGCTGCAAGAAAGCATAATTTAGACGGCAAAGTAACTTTATCTAAAGCATCAAATAAAGGTATAGAAGTAGTCAAATGACTAGTCTTATTGTTCAAAAATATGGTGGCAGCTCATTAGGAACTTTAGGCCAAATCAAATTTGTTGCAAAAAAAATTAAGAAATCACTAGAAGATTCAAATAAAATAGTTATTGTTGTTTCCGCAATGGGTAGTACAACAGATGAACTTGTTGAACTTGGAGAAAGCTTTTTAAAAGATACTAATGAAATTGAAAATTTAAGAGATTTTGATCAACTTCTATCAACTGGCGAAATAATTTCAGCCTCACTT
>MDTG01393256.1_pt1 | contig 12581 bp, 12 predicted proteins | sample 811421 | NCBI WGS metagenome assembly MDTG01 (sample SAMN05326645, study PRJNA326480) | marine metagenome | isolation source: seawater | place: Pacific Ocean: South East | collected 2011 | reverse complement strand
TTGGTCAAATTACAGATCATTTCGCATTTGCTACAGAAGGCTCATCTAGTATAAATACATCCATTGATATGTTAGATGTAACGTTAAGCAGAAGTTTTTTTGTAAGTTCAAAGCTCTCTTTTGACCCATCAATCGGTGTTAAAACTCTTTGGTTAACGCAAAAAATAAAAGATGAGTACACTGGTGGAACACCTTTTGATTTCACTATTGATGCTTCTACAGCACAGACACTTGGCTTAGAAGCTAATAACATAAAGATACACCAAAACTCTAAGTCTTGGGGAATTGGCCCTTCTTGTGGAGTTGGTTCTCAGTGGCATTTAGGTGGTGGATTTAGCATTTTCGGTAGCGCAAACGGTGCGATACTATACAGTGATTTTAATTCAACTTATAATGCTAGTTATTCATTATATGCTGATAATACCATTAATATGGACCAAGATTTTCATAAATTTAGACCTATACTAAGCTCAATGCTTGGTTTAAGTTACAAAACTTACGTAAATCAAATGAAGCAACACTTTGGAATTGGGCTTGCCTATGAAAACATGTACGTGTATTCTGCAACTAATTATGCCTCAGTAACTGCGGGCCAAGCTGGATTCTCTCAAAATAATTTTGACAGAGAAAGCTTTGACTTAGGTCTTCATGGTGTAACCTTAAATCTTGATTGGGGTTTTTAATTTAAACTTAGATAGGTTTTAATTAAAAGGCATGGTTTTATAGCTATGCCTTTTTTTTTGCGTATATAGGTAAACAATCCAAACCTGCGTAATATTATTCTAGCTCTTTTACAATTACAAAAACTAATTCTTCTTAAAATTTATACATTCACCAAAAATAAGTATTACTGGCCATAAAGATCATAACGCACACTTTCAAATGTACTTATTTTTCAAAATACAAATATAAGTTCTCGTAAAAAGGGATTGTATTTTTCAAATATTTATTTTATTATTTTCTGCGAAAAGTCCACTTGTTAAAGGAGAAAATAAGTGAATGAATATAAAATACTTAAAACCCTCTTAATTTATCTAGTCATATGTGCACCTACAGTTCTTGTTTCTGATGATGTTGATTTAAGGCTATCGCAGCTTGAAAACCAGATGCACCAGGTTTTAACAGAGAATGCAATGGGAACCAACGGAGTAAAGACTGCTACATCAAGGGTTGAGGTCGACGGCTATAAAATTAATTTAAACTTAGACTTATTCTACTGGCAACCAAAGCAATCATGTATTCAATATGGGTACGTAATGGATAAAAGCGAAAACATTACTATAGGAGAATTCCCCCAAAATGGTACCATTCAAACCGTTGATCTTGGGTTCGATCTCGGCTTTAAAACAGGTGTAGATATTGCCACTCATTGTGACTCCTGGAATCTAGGAGTCCTTTATACGTACTTTAGGGGACATTCGAAAGGATTTTGTAATGCTGGACACTCCGAGGTCATAGTACCGATGTATGCTCCTATTAACGTAACACAAGACCCTGACGATGTTGGTCAAACAGTTCAGTCACTTGATTTATTTTTATTTTGTGAGCAGGCATCGCTAAGCATTGGTACAAAAATTGACATGCTCGATGCTGTTTTGAGTAGAAGTTTTTTTATTAGCCCAAAACTCTCCTTTGATCCGTCAATTGGCATTAAGGCCCTTTGGGTAAAGCAAACATTTTCATCTCATTACTCTGGCGGACAACCTTTTCTTGAACATATTTATTCCAATACAATGCTTGGTCTTAGTGGCAACAATGTAAAGATTCAAAGCATCACGAAAACTTGGGGAATCGGACCCTCATTCGATGCGGGTTCAAAGTGGCATTTAGGCAAAGGGTTTGGAGTTATTGGTACTGCGCAAGGTGCGATTCTATATGGCAATATGAAAAATGACTACAGCTCTTCTTATTCAGGTTTTGAAGATAATACTATTTCAATGAAAAATAACTACAAAAAGATTAGGCCTGTAGTAAGCTCAATGCTTGGCTTAAGTTACAGTACTTATTTAAATCAAATGAAGCAACATTTAGAAATAGGTCTTGCCTATGAAAACATGTACATCTTTAGCACAACGGAATTATTTGGTATGATGCCATTAAGTACCTATCCAGGGTTTTCACCTTTAGAACTCAATGGCAAAGAGTTTGACTTAGGTATTCACGGTGTAAGCCTCAATCTGAACTGGAGTTTTTAGCTTAAGAAAAGGCGTGGTATTATAGACACGCCTTTTGGTTATTAACTAGGCTCTTAAAAACTCTAAAACTAGCGATTTAGCTATATTTATAAACCTTATTTTATAAATATTTAATTGCTTAGACATTTGATTCGATTATTTTTTTCATTTCTAGGAGGTTTTTAGACTTAAGTAAAGTCGCTTTGATATCCTTGGCATTCTTTATGTCTTTGAGGTACCAAGAAGCCATTCTTCGCATATCTAAAATAGCCTTTTTGTCATCTTTACAAGCAAGAATATAATTCATGTGGATGAGTAAAACTTCAAATATGTTTTGCTTTACTTGGGGGATACCGTGGTCTAAGGATTTTATATCACTTGCAATCCAAGGTTTTCCAAATGTTCCCCTTGATACTAAAATAGCATCACAACCAGTATGAGCAAAAAGGGCAAGGCCATCCTCCGCACTAAATACGTCCCCATTTCCTATGACTTTTATTTTTTTTGCAATTTTCTTTGCATCACGTATACGGTCCCAGTTTGCCTTGCCCGTATATTTTTGTTCTCTTGTTCTTCCATGTATTGAAATGGCCTTTGCACCAGCCTCTTCAGCAATTTTGGTAATTTCAGGTGCGACAATTTGATCTTCGTCCCACCCCGTTCTGATTTTTAAAGTGATAGGAATTTTTACACTTGCAACCATATTAGAGATAATTTCACCGATAAGGTTAGGGTTTTTTAGAAGACCACTCCCACTCCCATCATTGGTAATTTTATCAACAGGACAACCACAATTTAAATCAATGATATCGAAGCCTAAATCTTCAATAATTTTCGCGCAGGGCCCTGCGAGTTCTTTTTTGCTTCCACATAGCTGGGCTCCTATTGGGCGCATTTTTGCGCAGTAATCCAGAAGTTGATAGGTGGAGGGTTCATTTCTAATAAGTGCGTCCATTTTAACCATTTCGCAAAATGTCAAACCTACCTCGTAGTGTCTAGCCATTAGCCTATAGGGATAGTCTGAGCAGCCTGCAAGCGGGGAATAGAAAATATTTGATGGTAGCTGGAGGGTTCCAATTTGAATAGGCTTGATGTATTGGGTCATATGAGCATTAATAATAATCTAAGGATTAAGTATTCAATAAATTGAAGAGCAAGAAAAGCAATAATTGGGCTTATATCAAGCATCCCTCCGATAAGGGGAATAAATCTTCTAAAAATATTTAGGTATGGATCGGTAAAAAGGGAGATCATTCTAAAAAAAGAAGAGCCTTGGATACCCTGAAACCAGGAAGAGATAATTCTTACTATAAGCATGAGCTTGTAAATAGTAAAAAATGTTTTTATAATATTCAGAAAATAAAACATGAATTTAGTATACCCCACTAAAAAAAATAAATCTATCCTTTAAATTTTAAGTTTTTTGGAATATAAATTAGCTATGAAAATTATGGGTTTAGATCAATTAGATAATTCATTTATTTATGCAATATTATCTAAGACTAAAAATAGCTTAGTCATACATGATTTAAGAGAGGATAAGCTAGAGGTTCTAGCAGATCAATCCGTAACAGTTGCTACAGGTATAAGTGGTCGCAGTAGTATTGTAAGGAATACTACCATACCTTTAACAAAAAAAAGCGCTATAAGGCAAACCTTGAACTATCAGTTAGCCCAGATTATTCCTGGTGACCTCTCAAAAATGGTTATTAGGCCTATTTTCTCTCACTATAAAGCGCATACAAATATTATTGCGTTTATTGCCCCAATTCAAATGGTTCAAGAACATTTATCAAAGATTCAAAGCTTCAAGATAGATCCAGGTTTCGTTTCTGCTCACTCAATGGCCCTTTATCGCTTTTCGATGCACGTAGCTCCTCAAGTGAAAAATATAATTACCTTTCATTTGAGTGATAATGATATACAAATTCTACTAATAAAAGATGGGTTGATATGCAAGTTTGTAAATATAGAAACTGGAACCCAAGATATATGCGGTGATAATAGCTCTGAACTTGTTTTGAAGTTGAAAAAAGAAATTGAAAGAGCGGTTTTGTACCTTAGAAAAGCTATGCCCAATGACGATAAAATACAATCTTTATTCTGTGGAAGATCCCTTAAAGTTATTGAGGATGCCCAACCTTTTGCTCCAATTAAAATTCAAAGTATTGACGGGTTTAATGCCTCGTTAATTGCTAAATATGCAATTCCCATCGGTCTAGCTATTGATGCTCTTGATACAAAAAAAGGAGTTCAATTCCGCCAGGGAAAATTGGCGAGCAAAAAGATATTTTCCATGCTTTACAAGCAGCTTTATATATGCTTATTTTCTTCCTTTTTGATCGTTTTAGGAAGCTTACTGGGTAACAAAGTAGTAAAAAATCGTATTGAAAAAAGAGCCCTTGAAAAAATAGAAGCGCTTACCCAAAACTCTTTAGACTTGCCTTTTTTGAATAAAGAAGTAAACTACATAACATTATCGGATGCTAATAGGGCCCTAAATAATGCCTTTGACGATTTAAAGGCATTTAAAATTACTCAAAAAATGAGGGGCGTTATCACAAAAGCCTTGATATACATTTCTGAGCATCCTAATTTAAGTGATTTGAATGTAAAGCGGATTGACTATTTTAGTGGAGAAACAGTAAATGTAGGCATCAAATCCAATCGCTTAGCTCAAAAAGTGTCGGTCACTTTTGAGTCAAAATGTTCAAAAAAGGCAAGAGAATTTCACGATGCAATTATAGAAGATAGTGATTTTATAGATGAAAAACAACCCATTGAATGGTCTAGAAAAAATGATGAGTATGCAATTACTTTTTATGTCAATAAAGAAGTTTATCAAGGTTGACTTATTACAATCATTTTTGATTGTCTACGTTGTAATTTCGATAATTTTTAGTGCTTTTTTGCTAACAGCTATTAAAATAAGCAATGACCAATCAAAGCTTAATAGAGAGGTCAATAGATTAAATATAACTCTAAATGGTATGCTAGACCTAAACTTTGATATAAAAAAAAAGGAAAAGACTCCTTTAGATACAGACACAACCGGCGCTATTGATAAATTAAAAAAAATGGTCTTTTGTGAGGAAGAAATAAGAGATCTCCGCATTTGCGATAGCTCCCTTAATATTGAGGGTGGTGAAACGGTAAAAAGTCGACTTAATTTCCTAACGTCAAAGAAAAATAAACTGAATTTTACAATAAAGCATGCTAAAGATTCGAAGGGAAAGCAGTTTACATTATTTAGTCAAACACATCCGATTGAAATCGATAATAGAGATTTAAGTAAAGTTTTGCAAATTTTAGATATAAATCATGAAAGCGCCCTGAGTAGCGTGGCTAATGGTGAAAATATTATTATCGATAAATTATCTTTAGAAAAAAAACATTGCAGTGGCAAAGAACTCTTCCTCATGCAAATGGAACTTATTGAAAGGACATTTTTAAAATGAAAACGTATTTTATTCCCCTAATCATTTTTTTAAGTATCTTAACTTCTTGCTCATATCAAAATAAAGCAGTTAATGAATCATTAGCAACAATACAATTTGTTGATAAAAATGGATTTCAAGAGACTATCAGTTCTCCTGATAGACTCGTTTTGTACAATAAAACAAACTTTCTAAGCGCTCAGCCCTTTGAAAAGATAACAAGGATTTACACACGAAATCATCTTGGTCAAATACCCTCAAAACTTATTTCATATCATGATAACGGCCAGCCCTTTCGATACCTTGATGTATTAAATGGAAGGGCATGTGGGGTTTTTAAAGAATGGCATGCTAATGGCCTTTTGCGATTGGATGCACTCGTAATTGAAGGTCAAGGCAGTTTAAATGATGAGGCTCAGTTGGGTTGGGTTTTTGATGGCGTTTGTAAAGCTTTTGATGATCAGGGACATCTACTAGCTGCAATTAATTACGAAAAAGGGGTTCTCCAAGGCAATGCCAACTACTATAGGCAAAATAAGCAGTTACTTAACACCATACCATATGAAAAAGGACAAATCCATGGTATTGTTCTTTCATATGATGTGCATGGAAAAGTAAACGGCAAGATGTCATACGTCAGTGGGCTCAAAGAGGGAATTGCTTTTTTTGCAGGTGACGACAATAAACCACCTTACTCTGAGGAATATCAACAAGATAGTCTTATCAAGGCAACATACCATAACTTCAGTGGGGAAAGTGTCGGTAAGATTGAAAATGGAGGAGGTAAAAAGCCATATTTTGAGAATAGAAGCATTGTAAAAATAGAAGAATTTCAAAGGGGTAAGCCATGTGGAGAGGTAAAGCTTTTTTTTCAAAATGGTAAAGTTCAATCTCAATATAATATAGATAATGGAGTCAAACATGGCCCTGAATGGGTGTATTTTGAAGACTCAATTATTGATCATAAACCAAAGCTTTACATGGAATGGTTTAAGGGAAATATTCAGGGTATTTGCAGAAGTTGGTATAAAAATGGCAATCTTCAAAGCGAAAGAGAGCTCAACGGCAATCAAAAACACGGTATCTGTACTGCATGGTATGAAGATGGGTCGCTCATGCTTACTGAGGAGTACGAACATGACTTGCTGGTGAAAGGTTATTATTTAAAAAAGGGGAATAAAGAGCCTGTTTCTACTGTTGAAAAAGGTTGTGGAGATGCAACTTTTTATGAGGAAGATGGATCCTACAGAGGGTCCGCACTTTATAAAGATGGTAAAATTGTAAGTGACGAATAAAAAAGAAATAAGAAAGTCTTTTTTAAAAAAGCGAAAAAGCATCTCAGTTGACGGTAGAAATAAAGCATCATGCAACGCTACGAAACAACTATTGTCAATTGCAACAGAGGGTATAGTACTTTCTTTTGTGAGCATGGAAAATGAAATAGACTTAGCAGAGTTTAATAGTGTTCTCGCACTTGGAGGCCGCTTGGCGCTTCCTTGCACTTTTGGGGCAGGAGAATTAGCTGCATATATAGTTTCTAACTTACAAACCGAGTTAGTTAAAAATGATCGTTTATCTTGTTTTGAGCCCAATAGGCTTATTTGCAAACCAATAGAGCTTTCAAATATTTCTATTGTTATAGTTCCCGGTGTTGTTTTTGATAGATATAATAACAGATATGGATATGGAAAGGGCTTATACGACAGGCTTTTAAATAATCAAACCTTCAAAAAAATAGGCGTTGGCTTTAAAGAGCAGTTCTATAGCAAAAGACTTGTTACAGAGCCACACGATATACCCTTAGATGAAGTTTATTTATTTTGAGATGCATTTTTTGCGACCTGCAGCTCTTTTTACGTTGACGCTTCCATTGCGAGGTACTTTAAGGATTTTTCCGTAGAAAGTATCATTTTCACAATATAGATAAATGTTATAAGGTCCCTGCGAATCTCCTGGAGAGTTAAATATTCCATCCTGCCAGGTGACAGAGGCCTTAGGCTTGATGCTTATAGAAGTAAGTTCTTCATCTATTTTAGAACATATTACCGCTCTAAGAGTGTAATCGCTACTATTAAAAATATCTATGTTGCCAGAAAAAAGTGGGGTTGCAATACACATAACAATTAAAAGGTAGATTCTCACTATGGTGGACCCCATATTGGATCGCCTGGAGAGCTATCAGGGTCAGCATCATTACTTTTTTCTCCATCAATGGTTGTGTCTTCTAAAAAATCCCCTGCACTTGGACTTGGATTTTGGGGCTTGTTAGCTTGTGAGCCATTATTCCCTTCTTTTTTATCGGGATCACAGTATCTTGCCCCAGAAGAGCTAAGTGCGTTTACAGTAGCACCTTGCTGAGCCCCTACAAAAACGCCAAATTGCTTACCATCTTTACATGTAAAAACGACGGTATAAGGAGTTTGAGACCAATCCGTTTGTCCTTCAGCTGACTGCCAAACAGCTTGGTGCTGAGCTCCAATACCTATTTTTCCTTGCATTGTGCCATCAAAAGCGATTACTTCTGCATTGAGGTAGAATGGGCTATCGTTCATAATTCTTAGTGACCCACAAAATGCGCATGAATATGTTATCAAAAAGGTGAAAAAAGAGAATTTAAACATATTACTCTCCCACATAAGCCCACTTAAAGTCTATGGTTCCCATTCTAGTAAGCAGCACATTTTTCACGTTGTTTTTTTTCACGTAAAGCATAGTAGCATGATAAATAGGTATAACCGGCATTTCATCCATCAATAGTTTCTCGCTTTTTGCCATGATCTCCCTTCGTTCTAAAAGGTTTGCTGTTTTGTAGGATTTCTCGATTAAACTTTTATATGTTCCATTTTCCCAGTTAGTATTGTTTGTTCCAATATCCTTAGATTTAAAAACCTCTAAAAAGTTTATTGCATCGTCAAAGTCTGCATACCAGTTGCCTAGTGACAGTGCGAAGTCACTTTTAGATACGCGGTCAAAAAACACCTTTGATTCAACGGCCTCAAGCTTCACATTGACCCCTAAAGTTTTTTTCCATTGATCTTGAATGGCTTGTGCAATTTGGTGATTTTTTTCACTTGAAGAGTATAGAAGAGGTATGGGTTCAAGAGAGCCTATATCTTGACCCGTTTCATTTAAAAAGTTTGAAAAAAGGGTCTTTGCCGTCTCTTGGTCATTATCCTTAAAAAGCGGAGATGACTGTAGGCCCATAACGTCAGGGACAATCCCTGTTGCAAGAGCTTGGTTTCCTTGAAGAATGTGATCCACAATTTCTTGTCTATTAATTGAAAATGCAAGTGCTTTTCTAAGTGTTTTTTCTGATAGTCCCTTCTTTGAAACGTTAACGCGGAGCCACCATGTTCCAAGTACCGGAGACGACTGGAGTTTATTTTCCTTTTTTAAAGCTGCAATAGCGTCTGTGGGTATAGTTGACAGTGGTGATCCATCCCAAGATAGGTCGTTCGACTCAAACATTTTTAGTCCAGTCTCTGAACTTAACATGACTGCATCTATCCAGTCTAAGGAAACAGAAGAATGATCCCAATAGGTTGGATTTTTTTTTGTTTTTAAAAAGTTGTTATGCTCCCAGCAGTCAAGCCTAAAAGGGCCATTGCACACGTATGTGGAGGCTTTGTCTGCCCACTTCGAATTTGCTCTGTCTATGTTTTTATTTACCGGGAAAAATACTGGGTGCGATAAGACGTTTAAAAAAAACGGAGTTTGTTCCTCTAAATGAACTACTAGTGTATTTTCATTTGGAATGTCTAGACCAAGCATAGATGCTGGAAGATTACCTGTTTTCACATTTTTTGCATTTTTGATAACATAAAGCATGTTGGCGTTTGGAGCATTAAAGCCTGGGCTTAGTGTTTTTTTCCATGCATGTACAAAATCATGTGAGGTAATCTTTTCACCGTTTGACCATACTGAGTCACGAATAGTAAATGTGTAGCTTTTTTGGTCAGTAGAGATCTCTATTTTTTCAGCAATAGCAGGTGTAACTTTTCCTGACTTGTCTTCACGCATTAAGCCTTCCATTACTTGTTTGATGATTAATAAATCATTTAAAGAACGAGCTTTTCTTGGATCAAGTGTGGAGGGGTCATTACAAATATTGATCGTGATTTGCTGTTGAGCTGCTGGAGCATTTTTATTTTCATCTTTGTGGTTTTTTTTACAGCTATAAATTAAAAATGGGATTGCTAAAGTTATGAGTAGATGTGTTTTTATTTTCATCATTGAAAGACCTGGAATAGTTTAACCTTTTTTGTTAACTTTATTAGCATGAATCATTTTTTGCACGTTTTTTTATATGTTTTTTTTTACAAAAATACCTACCCCTTTATTTAACTCTCCGTACTTAGATAAGATACTTGGTTCCGTTTTGCCATTTGATAATCAAGAACGTATAGTGGAACTAGAGATGATAGCTCTAAAAGGAACTATTTTACGCATTACGAAAAAGATAACTGATACCATTATTCAGGTTGAATATGATGAGTACTTAGTTTCAAAACCTCTTTATACCGATACAAGATGCGGAGCTTTTGTGTGTGAAAAATCTACAACACCCAGATTAATTCCTCCTGTTTCAGAGGTTATTGATAAAATGATTCAGTGCGTTGGAGTGCCTTATCTTTGGGGTGGTAATTATTGCCGTGGAATTGACCTTTGGAAGGAATTTTACCCTCCTAAAAGAAAGCTTTCTTTTAAAGAAGAGACCTTCTGGACGTTCAAGGGCGTCGACTGTTCAGGGCTTTTATATGAGGCCTGCAATGGGTGCATTTTACGCAACACCTCTGATTTGATGAACTACGGTTTTCAGGTTTGTCTTGATGATATTAAACCCCTCGATATTATTTTGTATAAAGGGCACGTAATTATTTATATTGGAAATCGTAAAGTGATAGAAAGTTGTTTGGCATGGAGTGAGGTTCGTATTAATAATCTTGATTATAGACTTTCACTGATTAAAAAGCCCTTTATAGTCCGTCGCTTCCACCCAGACGCTTTGAAAAAATAGTATTAAGTCTTTCAATAGATTTTTGAGTATCTTTTTGAGGTTTTTGTTCGCTGCAATTATTTTGCTTTCTTTTTTTTTTCAGCAAGTTGATAAAGTCCTCTGTAGATATTGTTTCAACTCCAAAATCTGCACTTTTCCTTGAAAGCTCAATATCAGATGTAACGAGTATTGTGTTTTTCCCGTTCCATTCAAAAGTTTCTAAAATAAATTCATCGGCAGTAAGGTGCTTAGGTGAAAAGCTAACTTTTATTTGAGATGACAAAAGGCGTTTGGATGCAAATTCTTTTGAATTTTCTATACAACTATCAAATATAACGTGTACCTGTATTTCAAAGGTTTTAACAATTTCAGAGAGGGCCTCAAGAAAATCTTCCCTTTTTTGTTCAAGAGGTAGAGGGTCATTTTCTAACCAGAAAAAAAGATTGTATCCATCAACAATATAACGCATATTTGATTGTTTTACTTACTGCTTAAAAATTAGTAAATGTGTTTTTTCCAGAAATGAGTGAATCAAAAAAAGAGGAGAGTTTATCTAAAGCTTTTCTTCGGTGAGAAATTTTATTTTTTGTTTCTTCATCTATTTCGGCAAAGGTTTTGTTGTATTCATATTTTTTGAAAAGTGGGTCGTACCCAAAGCCGTAACTGCCTTTTGGGTTTATGGTCAAAGAACCTTCGCAGGAGGCGCTTACCTGGATTTGAACACCACTTGGTGATGCTATAGCAATTGCGCAGTAGTAGTATCCCGTTCTACTATCTTCGTCAAGGTTACTTAATGTATCTACAAGTTTATTTCTATTTTCTTTGTCTGTAGCATTCTCGCCTGCATAACGAGCGCTTTTTATGCCAGGTTGATAGTCTAATGATGGAACGACGAGCCCTGAATCTTCGGCAAGCACCCAACTATTAAGTGCTTTAGATGCTTTAGATGCTTTTAGGAATGCATTTTCCTCAAAAGTTTTTCCTGTTTCTTCTGGGGACTTATAATCTGGAAAATCAAGTAGTGATAGGAGGTCGAATGGGTATTTCCCCTTTAAAATGGTTTTGAGCTCACGAATTTTGTGAAGATTTTTTGATGCTATAATAATTTGCATTAAGTGTTAATCCTTTGTTATATAGTCAAGTAATAATTAAGAAACTATTAACTCTTTAAGTTTGGTACTAAGAAATATCAAAGATAGAGTAAATCTTGGTAATTGTATATTTCTTTTGCTGAACTTCAAATACTTCTCCTGTTTTTTTACCAATCAGTTCTTTAGCTAACTTGGACTGGCATGATAAGATATTTTCTTCAGGATCAGCTTCCCATGGGCCTAAGATGGTATATTTTACTATTTCTCCACTATTTGCTGTGCACTCAGCTGTGGTTCCTACACATAGTTGGTCTTTATTGACATCATTTTTTGTAAGGATTCTCGCCTTGTTGTATTGAGCTGATAAATCCTTGAGCTCTCCCTGAAGTCTATCGCGTCGCTCAAGCGCTGCTTTGAATTCAGCATTTTCTCTAAGATCTCCAAGCTCACGAGCCTCTTCAATTTCTTTTGCATTTTCAACAGTTTCAATTGTAGAAATACGTTGTATTCTTTCTTTCGCTTTTTTATAAGACTCTTCAGTTGTCCAGAATGTCTCTTCTTCTTCGCTTTCAGAATCAAGCCGATATTTTTTTGATATAGTTGCAAGCTCAGGATAAACAACTTCCGCAAGAGAATGAAATATTTTAACATCGTGATCAGAAAAAGAGCTACACTTTGTAACTAATAGAAGGTATTCCTTTATTTCTTCTAGTGATGCGATTTGGAATATTTGACGAACAGTATTGAACCTAGAATTAGTAAAGATTGTTAGCAGTTTTTTCACAAGGTCTCTTCTTTCTGCATCTTGCTCAACGGTATTTAATAGAATTAAAAGAGCTTCGAATAACCGGTTTTTGCCATTATTTGTTGATAAGGGTAAAGA
>MDTG01384602.1_pt1 | contig 12583 bp, 14 predicted proteins | sample 811421 | NCBI WGS metagenome assembly MDTG01 (sample SAMN05326645, study PRJNA326480) | marine metagenome | isolation source: seawater | place: Pacific Ocean: South East | collected 2011 | reverse complement strand
TTTCATCAAGTACTCAATCAGATTAAATTTGACCCCCGATTTTATCAAGAAACTCGAGAATTTTTACAGAATATGTCTCTAATAAAGTCACCCATACAGTCGTCCACACCCTACTACAATGTCATCCATTTACGACTTGAAGAGGATGCCATTGCATTTTGGGGATATATCAATGGAATGACTCCAGAATTGTATCAATCCATATTGGAACAAAAATATATTCGGTTGATTCAAGAACATATTTCGCCAGAGAGTATGACGGTTTTATTGTGTTCCAGTACTGAAAATGCAATTACCGAATATATGACTACACACGATTATAAGTTTTGTTATATGAATAAGACAAAATATCAAGATCGTGAAATCAATGCCATTTTAGATTTAATCGTTGGACAGCAATGTCAAGGTGTATTTATTGGAAATATAAATCCAAACAATGGCAATGGATCTACGTTTAGTTATACAATATTCAATTCATTACGAAACAATACAAATGTAAAAAAAATCTGCATTGATACAGATCGAATTTTTGATCCTGAATACATTTTGTAAGAAGCTATTTTGCGTATACAAACTCATCATTGTATACGCAAACTCTGTTTTTTGTTTTTTGTTTTTGTTTTTTGTTTTTTGTTTTTGTTTTTTGTTTTTGTTTTTGTTTTTTGTTTTTGTTTTATTTTGCAGTAACTACATTTCCATCTTCGTCTAATTTTATCAAACAAACCGCATTGGGAATTACTTTTATATGTTTCACATCATGAGACAATGTATCATTTTGTTTGGACACATTTTGTAAATCTCTTTGGGAAACCATAGATTCTTCGAGTTTCAAAGGACGTCTTTGTGGAGCACGATGTTCATATCCTTCGACTTTTTCTTTTTCTACAATATTCCAGGCTTCTTGGATTTTTGCAATTGTGGATTGAAACCATACTTGATTTCTCTCTACCAATACACAGGAATATTCATCCATATACCAATAAATCGTTTCATACAAAATATGTGTGTCTTCCATTACAACCATTTGTGATTCAATCCATGAGTCATAGTCTTTTATGTGTAGTGGCATGTAAACAAACTTCGAAACCATGTTTTTATGTACACTATGATCTAACGGTATGAAATACAAAATAATTCCTTTGTATTCGTGTTCGGGCATATCATCATTCAGAAAGGCGTCTTTGGATTCATATTCTTTAAATCGTGTTTCCAAAAAATCACAATATGGCAATTTCGTCGTTTCCATTTGAATTTGCATTTGGATCCAATACTCTTCAGAGGGTATCCCTGTTATTTCTCGGTTGTAAATATTCTTGATTTCTAACATACGTCCATATTTGGAAGAATTTGAATCATTGACAATACCATCTGGAGAAGCACCAATCGGTAAGGTCTGATGTGGAATACAACCATAATTTGTATTCACAGTGGTATGATTCTTATGTTCATATATCATGACACTTAATGGTTCGTACTTAATCCCCCAATTTAAAGGATTGTTCATATTCGATGGTCCTTGTGACATACCACCACCGAAACGATCCATACGGGGATCCATTGGCTTGCATTTTTCATAGATCAAACTGTTATATTGCGAAGAAGATCCGAATAATTTCCATAAATTACTCGCACTAAAACATTTTTTACGAATATCATACCACTCGGGAGAACGCTGTATCTGAACCGGATATGTATTGACCTTTTCCAATGTTTCCCGAATATATTCTGTGTCTATTGGTGTAGATGTCGGATAAAATCGTTGTCGTCGTGGCAAACACAAAATATCTTCTGTAATAGTACAATATATCACATTCATCATTTCATCTATGAGATATTCGTCTTCGTCTTGATACCATTCTTGAGTGTTTCCAATGGTTGTAAAATAAGTTTTACATTGTTCGAAAATTTCTTCACGAAAGTCTGAATTGGCATACTCAATCAAATAATGCTGAATGCAGTCATACATCCATTCATACATCTCCTCGGTAATGTCATTCCATTCATCTTCTGTTAAAGATTGCGACATAATAGTAGATGTGGTTGACTTGGTGGAATGGTATATGAATAGTAAGATATATATATATTTATATATGTTACGCGATGGTGTTATTCCTCCACAACATCAATTTTTTGCTTTTTTTGGGTCAATCTTTTTAATGTAGATACACGGTCAACACGCAAAGTGAATTGGTTTGTATGAGAATTGAACAATAAACCTGGAATGTCGATAATCTCACCAGTTTCTTTGTTATATTTGATTTCTTTGGCTTTTTGTAACTTTTTCCGATCTAAAGATTCAGATAAAAATTGCTTTAATTGGCGGACTTCCTTGATGTTGTAATGATGCGTAGAACCATACTTTTCTGCAAATGCATGCAATTTCTGGATTTTAGTCGTTTTATGAAGCCGGTTCCATGTATCTGCTTTGTTTTGTTGATGCTCTTTTTCCAAAAAAGAATCGATGTCAATAACCACCGGTTCTTGGCTTGTATTTTCAATTTTGATGCTTGAGAGGTCCATGTTATATAGTGATTTATTTAAATATGTTTATCTTGTTTTTTAATATAACTTAATCAACCCCCCATTCTTTACAAAAAAATATTATTTCACAACTATAAACAATCTAAACATATAGACACAAAAAAATATATCTACAATATAAGGGATGTATGATTTATTTGCATTTGTAACAGGACTTCTGCAATTGTTTGGAATGTATATGATTGATTCTAAAAATCGTTTTTCGTTTTTTCCTGGTTCTCCCTTGTTTAAACGAGTTTTGAAAGCAAATATATTGACCTGCAAAAAAGAAGACGATACAGAATCTATTTGTGACGAAGTAAAGGAATGGGCAGTGTCTCATGTTACAAAATCGCATATATCTCATCACTGGTGGTATGAAAATTTACCGGAAAATATGAAATCCAAGTTTAATGAATTGTCTCAATCCAATAAAATCGAATCTATGTTTTATTCTTTGTTCGATCCAATACACTATGAAATTCAGCCAATTTATGAAATGAATGAAATCTATGTCACAGGAGATGAACGAAAAGATGAACCTATGCAATCGGATCGTGTGTTTTTCATTTCACATATAGACGGACCTTTTATGTGGATTCCATTTGTATCTGTGTATCGTTGTCTCATTGGCATGAATGATAATAACAAAATCACTACTCATTTCCCGATTGCAAATATGAATTATATTATACGAAAAGGAGATGTTTTAGGATTTGATTTCAATCGTGAAATTCATTACATCTCGGCCAATGATTGTCCAATATCAGAACCAAGAGTTACCTTAAAAGCGCATTATTGTATTTATCCGAAATGGTGTCAACCAATAGGACAAATCGCATATTGGTGTAATGCCAAATATAATCAACTATTTCGGCATTTGTTTCTGAAAACAATCGAACCAGAAACATGGTTAGATCAATGGAATGGATTTACTGTAGTGGCTTCCACCCATTTATATGTATGGTTTGACAGCTACATTGGCATACGAAACACTTATTTTATCTCTTATTTGTGGATATTAAAACAAAATGATTACATAGACAATGAACGATTTAGAATCATGTTGTGTATGACATATGTATACAAATTCGTCTCTTTACTGTTTTTATCGAGATACATAAAACAAATTGAAATATGGTCTACCATTCGAGACATCGGATTGTTTTATCTACTCTCGTTGATTGGACAGTTTTTTTATGACATAACAGTGTAAAGAAAGATATCGGATTCTGATTTTTTTTGTTTGACCATGAATGATGATACTCAAACAAAAACAATTACTTTTGATACACCTACTACGACTATAAAACGAAATGGATCTCGAATCAAAACAGAGAAATCAGTAGGAACTACCAAAGAACGGAAAAAACGTGTCATTACACAAACATCACGATGGACTTTACAAGAAGATGATTATACACCTTCGTCACAAATGGAAATATTATATACATTGCAGACCGTGACAGAAATAGATATTCATCATCCTTTGTATGAAAAAGCGAGACTTCTACGGAGTCAATTGAATGGAAAATTACAAGGATATAAAACACAAGACATTCAAAAACAAAAATGGAATCCAGAGAAATTCATTGATTTTTCATTTGTGGTACAGAAATTAATAGATTGTGGATTAAAATGTTTTTATTGTAAAGAACCAATGTGGTTATGGTATAAACATATTCGAGAACCAAAACAATGGTCTGTGGATCGGATTGACAATGACTTTGGACATAATCGAGACAATATTGAACTCGCGTGTTTGTCATGCAATATACGGAGGCGTTGTATGTATCATGATCGATTTCGGTTTACAAAACAATTGAACTTGGTGAAATTAGATCATACTTCAGAATCAACTCCAATCCTCGATATTACACACGATAATGTTTCAGATTCGAAGTAAGTACTGTACCATCTGTTTCTAATGGTGTAAGGTTTTTCACTTCTGTATAATTTACATCTACGTATTTATTTGGCCGAAGCTTGTTTGTATGTTGTTTACATAACATACAACCCATTTTTACAATGGTCATTTTTTGTTTTTTTGTAAGCCCTCTCGGGATTCGTGCAATCACATGACAAGAAGGATGGTCTTGTGCATGAAACCATATATCTTCTCGATTGGAAAGACCAATGATGTGTGTATTTTCACGGGCATTTGTACCGATCCAATATTCGATTTGGATGTTTATGTTCTGAAATGAATGGTAAATATGTTTCATGTTGGGTGTTTGATTGTGTTGTGTGTTTGATCAAGAGTCTATATCTATAAAGTAAGGTTACAAAATATTCATAAATCATTTTTTCAGAAATAAAAACATAAATGATAGATTTTATTGTGTAGTAAGGGAATGACAACTGTAACAAATACATATATAAATCGAGACATCCAAGAAAAATTAGATTGTTTTCTACAAACAAATCGAATCCCACATATCATTTTTCATGGTGATTCTGGATCTGGAAAAAAAACAACCGTATTTCAATTCATTAAAAAGATATATCACAATAATGAATCCAATATCAAAGAAAATGTCATGGTGGTCAATTGCGCACATGGAAAAGGCATTAAATTTATTCGGGAAGAATTGAAATTTTTCGCAAAAACCAATGTTCATTTTAAAAGCGGGATCTGGTTTAAAATCATTGTATTGATCAATGCAGATTACTTGACTGTAGATGCACAATCCGCTCTTCGTAGATGCATTGAACAATTCAGCCACAATACCCGGTTTTTTATTGTAATTGAAAACAAACATAAATTATTGACTCCCATTGTCTCGAGATTCTGTGAAATATATATCCCCCTTCAAATTGCAAATAACAATGAACCTGTGAATCTACATACTCAGAAAATAGAACATATGTACACGTTTACTCGCCATTTGAAACAGTCACGATACGATTTTCTACATCATATAATGTCTCAATATATCCATACAAAAACTTCCACAAAAACTTCCACAAAAACTTCCACAAAAACTTCCACAAAAACTTCCACAAAAATCAATACACACACTCTGTTAGATATTGTCAATGTTTTATACAATCAGGGTGTCAATGGGTTTGATGTAATTGATTGGATCAAAAAACAATCACATATAAGCGAATTAGACAAATCCACCATAGAAATGTATTTTTCAAAAATACGTCTGGAATACCGTAGTGATAAATGGCTTTTATTATCTTTATTGTCTGTGTATTTCTTTGATCGAAACATTGATCTTCATACTTTATCTTTCATGTAAATAATCACTTAAAGAGTTTTTCAATTTTAAGGATTATTACGATGGACGATTTTGTCATATCGAATTTACATGAATCACGTAATGAATGGTGTGGTCGTTTGGTTACCATCTTAACCCCATTGATTATTGATGGAGTCAAATCCATTTTTAATGAATCTTGGAAAATGTGCTCTGAAAACAATGAAATGACGAAATATTTAATGACCTTTCAAAATCTTTTGGCTCGAGTACCGAAATGGAGTGCAGTCATATTAGAAGAAGAACGTAAACGGATTATTGAACGAAGTGGATGCAATTATTTAGAAGATTTGATTACATGTGTACACATCATTCAATTAAAAGTATTGACATGTATTCGTGTAGGAAACAAACAGAAAAAGATTGACATTTCTATCCCCAAATTAGACAGTTTTATTCATCGGGTATATATTCATGTGGCACGCAAAATGTATACCAATGTATATTTGTTTGAACGCAATATTTCCGATTTACAAGTACAAAAACATCAGCGTGAAATGGAAATTATGATACAAGAATGTATTCTAACAACCATTCGAGAATCTATTCCAACAGAATCCATTATTCGTGCATATTTAGATGAAAGCCAAGAAGAAGAAGAAGAAGAAATCATTGAACCGATCCCTGAAAAAGAAGAAGAGAAAGATACTACCACTACAAATGATCCTACAAAAGATTCGTCAAATGAAACCACAGATGAAACAAAAGAGCCGACTGAATTACCACCAGAAGAATTACCACAAGTATTGTCTGTAGAAAATTTAAATGATGACAAAGTGATTACTAAACTCAGTTTCAATGACATAGACAGTACATCAGATGGAACCACAATCGATGCGCCAAAAACAATTGAAAGATTAGAACAAATTAGTGAAGAACGAAATCTTCAACGAAAATTAGAAGAAGAAGACGACGAAGACGATGAAGGCCAAGAACGTATTCGAATCCATATGGATAATGATGTAGAGTTAACAGATGTGTTTGATTTAGACAAAAAAGATATGGATGTGAAAGATGATAATATTTCATTGGATGTAGAAGAATTATAAGGTCAATCCATCTTGAATACGTTTAAATATTAAAACATTTATCGATTTATGGTGTATATATTGTATTTGCTATGGAAAAAGTACTTCTATTTGCGGTGTTTATCGCGGTCTTGTTTACAGGAATGAAATTTGCAGAAATGAAATTTTTAGATCAACAAATGAAACCATTGAAAGATGTTGTACGTGATGTAGTAATGGTGTTTGGATCTGCCATTTTAGGAGGATATGTATTCTTAATGAACAATCAATACTTAGATGAAATGTTTTCAGTGATTTTAAATACAAAAACATTGAATGCAGAATCCACACAAATATTTACAGGTACGCCTGAATTTTAAAGAAGTCATTTACATAATTTTCCAAATACGAAACGTATGTAAAAAAATAAGAAATGATTGAATTCACCACCAACCACCAACCACCAACCACACAAAACACACATGATTAAAATGACAATTCCTTGTATCCTGAGGATGCCTTCTGTATATCCGTTGGATTTACTTTGTCACAAATGATTTGTACTCCATGTGTCGAGACACTGTGTAAAATATATTGAGATTGATTAAGATTTCTATGCCATGCTGAATAGTGTACATACGGATTTGCATAAATACTATAGAAATGATGAAATTGAGATAGAAACATATTTGTGATCATTCGATTATGGATATGGAGAATCTGTTTTATGGCATTTTTATATGTTTTTTTGTAGTAATCATTGTCATCAAAACTGAAAATATAATCTATCAATACATCTGGTAAATCATAAAACTTCATGGGAACTTTTGCTTGTATTTCTTATCAAAGAAAGAATTGACTTTATGCTTTTTTGGAGAGTCGATGTGAATCAAAGCATCAATTTTTCATTTTGTTTAGAAGATTTTTTTTGTTACATACATATATACAGATGAGTGCAGAAGAAGCAAAGACAGATCTTTCAGGTGTTGATTTGTCTGGTGTGGCAGTAGATGTCTCCGGGGTTCCACAAGAACAACCCAAAGTAGCGAAAAAAGATATGCAATTGGTTGATATAGTTCAAGAATATCTTGCAGCAGAAACAAAAGAAATTGAATTGAATGCAAAAGTCATTACTATGATTACCAAATTACTACAACATGATTCTGAAAAACTTGGAAAAATCGAAGTTTTGTTCCAAAAAATCACAGAGGATAAAAAAATAAACGCAAAAGATATTCCAGAACTCATTGAAATACTCAAGGAACTTTATACATTCTTTAAGCAATTGTATATTCGTAAGGTATCCGCAGATGAATGTGGAGATATCTTAAAACTCGTGATTCATTTGTTGGTTACATATCGTCTCGATGAAGATGAAGCCACAAAAGAACTCATCATGAAAGAATTAATCGAAGTTTTAGATGGTGTCATTGTAGCATGCACTGGATTAATTGAATTAAAAGACAAAATACCCAAGGGTATCTTGAGATCGTTCTTGATCTGCTTCTAAGCATAAGTTCTTTCTAAGCATGAGTTCTATACATTAGTATGTAGCATGATATAGCATTGTATATCACATGGTATAACATTATTTCGCATTGTATATGACATGCGAAACAATGATCATAATCACCATTTTGTTTTCTTTACATTGATTTGTGACCCGGGTTTTTTCTTCCGAGCACTACTTGGATCATACGCTTCGTCTTCGTCGTCTGAACCCATACCTTTCGAAATTTCCCAGAATTCTTTGGATCCCAATTTAAAATCGGGTCGATTTTCGGCTTTATACCAAAAGATCTGATCTTGTAATTTATTCGATTTTGCATTGTTGTTTATTACCAAACATTCATAATTTTCCGTCGTTTGATCCATTACAGAACAAAACGATTCCAGTGTGGGAAACATACTGGCATAATTTTCCCAAATACGTTTCCTGTTGGTTGCATATGGCTCTCTCAATATAAATACATAATCAATGTTTGTACGCAATGTGGGAGGTATGCCTAAAGGATATTGCATTGTAATAATCAACATCACTTTCCAATGACGACCATTCATAAACAATAAACGCATCAGTTTGTCTCGAGACCAAGTATTGTCATACAAACAATCATCTAAAATGACAAAAGTACGCGGATCAATTGTAGTACGTTTGTAAGATTCCATTTCCCGTTTCATTTGTTTCAATACTGTTTTTTGACGACGTAAAATATTTTCAATCAATGCAGAACTGTATTCTTCGTGAATAAATAATTTAGGTACATGCGCAGAATAAAATCCATTCCCTGCTTCTGTTCCAGAAATCACTGTTCCAATAGGAATGTCTTGGTGATGATACAATAAATCACGTACTAAATAAGTTTTACCTGTATCACGACGCCCTATTAATACAATGACTGGACCTTTGTTTTCATTCGGTTTAAATGTAATGGTTCGCATATCGAATTTTTTTAGTTCTAAAGTCATTGCTTATTTTCACTATTTACAATTGTCAGATATAAATTTTCATTTTCGAACCACCTTTAGGATGATTATGAAACTGTCTTGCGTTCGGTTTCTTAAAATCATATGTTTTTGAAAAGCATAATGTTTCAAATCAATTATCGTAAACTTCGGAATATAGCTTGGTCAAGTTTCTCTGTATCTGAGACATCACATACTAATAGCACTGATAGTTCCAACAATTCCAATAGTTCCTCCAATCATTACAATCCATATGATCTAATCTCAGTTCAGGGCTATAATCCTATTTATGATCGATTTTTTACAATGTCTCCCACTAATTACAATCAAGTTTGTTTTGATACCACCAGAGAATTTTTAGATCCAGAAACGGTCGTATGTGATCAAAAAAAGATCAAAGCTTCCACACATATTAAATTCGCACCATTATTAGACCCTATTCATTACTTGATTGGAAAATATGATCGAGACAAACAAAAAATCATGCAATTACCTGATTTAAATAAAGATGGATATCCCAAAATATGCAACCCTGACAATGCATCGTATGTGGATTGCTTCTTCAACTTTTTATGCTCCAAAATGAAACATCAACATAACTTCCCGAATGCCATTGACTTTTATGGATCTTATTTGGCCATTCAAAAAGAATTTTTATTTGATGCCACCGATGATTTTTCGTATTTACAAGAATCCGAATATTTTCGAAGAAAAAGAGACATTTTGTATCGAATTGAAGATGACGGGGAAACGGAATGGTCCAAACAAAATATGAAAAATACACATAGTCATCGACCCAAAGTATCCATTGAAATCAACCATCTTGATGTGAATATGGTAGATGAAAACTCTGTAGAAGATTCCGACATAAAAATAGAGACTTCCGAAGATGACGAGGAAATGGAAATGATATATCATGTCTCTACAAATGAAAAAAAGGTGGATCATGAAAGTGATTCCGAGGATAGCTCGAATAATAGTGTTATAAGCAATAGCAGTTCCGACGACGACGATGAGGATGAGGATGAGGATGAGGATAACGACGACGATGAGGAGGACGAGGATGAAGATGAGGACAACGATAAAGACATGGATAGTCACAGCAGTAGCAGTAGTTCTGATACACAAATTCAGGTCTTCATCAAAGATTTCCCTGTACAGCTTATTTGTATGGAAAAATGTGATGGAACATTAGATCAACTTTTAGTAGAAGAAGAAATCAAAGAACATGAAATTAATAGTGCTTTGTCTCAAATTATATTTTCATTGTTAGCATTTCAAAAGAGCTTCGATTTTACACATAATGACTTACATACAAATAATATTGTTTATGTAAAAACAGATGCGAAGTTTATTGTATATACCTATCAAAATATAAAATATTATGTTCCCACATATGGACGATTATTTAAAATGATTGATTTTGGACGCGCTATTTTTAAATTTCAAGACAAATTGTTTTGTAGTGATAGTTTTGCAGAAGGCGGAGATGCACATACACAATATAATTTCCCTCCTTATTGGAATCCTGCAAAACCGGCTATTCATCCAAACCCAAGTTTTGACCTTTGTCGATTAGGCTGTTCCATGTTTGATTTTGTTTTTGAAGAAGATGAAGATGCGACGGATACATGGAATATGAATCGATTGCAAAAAACGGTTTTACGATGGTGTATCGATGATATGGGCAAAAATATTCTATACAAGAAAAATGGCGATGAACGATATCCGAATTTTAAGTTATACAAAATGATCGCTCGATACGTTCATAATCATACACCTGAAAAAGAATTGCAAGAATCCATGATACAAAAATATACGAAAAAACCGAAGAAATTCTCTGATGCAATTTGGGTTTCCATCGATGCATTACCTGTATATTGGGTGTAAAATGTGTAGTTTCTCATGTAATAAAAATCATTCGAAATATTGTTATTACATATATTAGTTATAAAACCACGATCGTGATCGTTTTACTCATCCGCTTTTCCATCTTCCAGCTCTTCTACAATGGTTTCCGGTTGAAACGGTTTACGGGTTAAGATTGGATCCCCGCCATCTTTTGCGATTTCACGGCTCTCGAAATCAACCGTTTCTTTGACACCAATCAAGTTTCCATCTGCATCCATGGTTTGTGTCAATTTGTTGCCTGTACGTTTGGCTTCTTCAATATTCTTTTCAATGGCCTTACGTTTACTCTCATACAAACGTTTCTCAAATTCTTCTTTTGCCTTCATCTCGTTCTTGAGTTTTTCATGGTGTAATTGATTCAACTCTTCTTCCATAAATTCAATACGTCCAGTCTTGTATGCATCTGGATCTAATGGGGTCCAAACGAAATTACGTCCTACAAAAATATCATGATTAGGATCACGGTCACGAATTTGTTTTGCGAATTTCTCCGCCTCTTCTGAGCTACCGAAATTTCCACGATTGATAAATCCACGTACAGAGGTTTGGAAATTATGCTTCTTTTGGAATTCTTCGGTCAATCGAACTTCGTTTTTGTCCATGAAATGATTGAAATCACCTGTCACATCTTCACGTTTCAATACATTTTCTTCTTCTGTCACAAACTCAACAAAATCACCCATCAACTTTTCTGGATCAATATTGTATTTATGGGAAACAAATTGCATGTAATCCGAAAACATATTTAGGGCTTTTGCATATTGCCATTGTTTGACAAATTTTTCGAACATGAAAATGTCCTTTTGCTTAATAATCTTTTCCGGGGAAACGAAACTATAACAACCATATTGTTGGTTGGCAATCGGTGGATCTTCTGACAACAAGTCCACGTATTTCGCATTCATTTTCCCGTCTTTGGTCATTTTCTGTTCGAAGGTTTTCGTAGGGGTAGTCATCTTTAGACATTTTTGAGATTTCGATTTAAGTTGTTTTCCTCGAATATTTTTTTTGTAGTTTATATATATAATTATCAAAAATGACCGACATGTTTGACTTTAGCGAATTTGTAAAGAGAGCCATCAAATATCTTGTTGAAGGTATCATGGTTGCCATTGCTGCCTTTGTTATCCCCAAACAAAAGCTTAATATTGAGGAAGTTGTCATCATTGCTTTAGCAGCGGCTGCTACATTCAGTGTTCTTGATGTATTTGTTCCTTCTATGGCATCAAGTGCTCGTGGTGGTGCTGGTTTCGGTATTGGTGCTAACCTTGTTCAGTTCCCTGCTGCCATGTATGGTCGATAAGCGATAAGCCATCGTCTAACAGACAAAAATAAATTAGCAAAATAACTCTGTGAATAATACTTTTCTTTTATGGAAATTATTATTTTTGTGGTGATGGTTGTGGTGAT
>MDTG01254489.1_pt1 | contig 12583 bp, 13 predicted proteins | sample 811421 | NCBI WGS metagenome assembly MDTG01 (sample SAMN05326645, study PRJNA326480) | marine metagenome | isolation source: seawater | place: Pacific Ocean: South East | collected 2011 | reverse complement strand
ACGTAAGCGGTATTGTTTCCGAGGATTGGCATAATTTTCGACTCCGTAGGTTATTCATCCGAATAGGGTCTCATTAACAGCTGCTCTGTTATCGATCCATGCTGACTCCAACAATGTGTCAAAGCGCAGGTCAAAAGAGAGTGTTCCATCCTCAGCTTCTAGCACGAAGCCACCCAGGCCATCGACTTCACTACCCATAGAGTACCCTTTAGCGGCATCCTCTAGAGCAGAACGATCGATTGCAGTTGGGCGTAAAACCATTTTTCCTTCGCCTAAAGATCCAGCCTTCTTTACTAGATTCTTTAGCAAGCTTGCTCTTCCTGCAAGACTTGCATCACCCAACTTTGCACGAGCTGCTGCCAAAGTGGCGTCAAGCTCTGCTCGTCGGGCGACGAGGATTTCTTTCTGATTTGCTTGGCGAGCAGACGCGACCACTTCGCGTGCGATTTGGTCTGCTTCTTTGTTCGCCTTACCAGATGCATCTTCTTCGATGGAAGATGCACGGGCTTTAGCATCAGCTAGTATGGTCTTCGCTTCTTCCTTAGCCGCCTTAATGGTGGCTTTGGCTTCCGCTTCTGCTGAAGCGGAAATGTCCTTTGCGAGTTGTTCTAGCGTCATTTTTTCACCTCCGGCTTAACCACCGAGAATATGTTTTCTCGGAGATAGCCAAACTGCTCATAGGAACAGTGGTAGAGCACCTAGAATAACGATAGATTCTGGCAATGCGGTAAAGATTAGAGCTGGTCCGAACTTAGATCCGTCTTCAGCTAACATACCGACTGCTGCGCTACCTATGCTACCTTGAGAGTATCCTGCTCCAAGACCTGCTAGTCCAAGTGCAATTCCACTTCCCATGTAACGACCCCATCCGTCATAGTCACCAACAGCTGCCAATACACCTTGTGCTAGCAGTGTGATACCCATGAGGACGATTAGTGCTCTTAGGCTCATCTTCATACTTCTTGTTTTCATTCTTATTTCCTCCTTTTTGTCCAATTGGGACTGTGATATTAGTGGCCCTCCACATGTAGAGGACGGCCGCCTAGTGGTGCGAACTCTTCTCCAGAGCCGTCGTAGAATTTGCCCATCCACTCAACAAAGTGTAGACGGACTGCGTGGATGCTCGGTGAGAGCAATCCAAGAGCGAGAGCGAAAATCTGGACTCCGATCCAGACTAAGAAGCACAAGACTGCAGTGAGGAACTCTCCGGATGAAACCGCATCGGCCATAGCATGGAATCCCATCTCGTTACCGATTTCAGCAATCTTAACCCCTGCTACACCAACAGCCATTATTCGCAGATATGAAAGTGTGTTAGCTAGTAGTCCAAATGTTTCGATTGGACCCATGATAATTCCACCAAGCCATCCAAATCCTTCGTAAACTGCTAAGCCATAAATTAAACAGATAACTCCAACTATTACCATTATTGACCAAACTGATCCTTCAAATGTTCCGTAAGAATCATCGGTAATGAAACGTAGAATGTGAGCAGAGCCACCGATTAAGATTAGTAGCCATGAGCCCTTTTCGAAGAAGGCTGCTACAATTCCATGAGCCTTGAAAACATTGATGAACCCAATAATGAATCCAACAAGAAGATGTGCACATCCTAAGTATATTGATAGAAGAATGTAATCTTGTAGAGCGCCTCCTGCTCTATGGAATGGTAAATATGTGTGTGAAAGACCAAACCATTCTTCAAAGACTGTACCGGTCAGGGAATGGTGTGTAGCACTGTATAATGCATCATAGAATGAGGCAAATGGAGCCCAATCTTCGATTACGAAACCGAAAGCTTCAGCGGTAAGCACCCCTACAATGAATGTTGCAATACCCATATTCATCAGAATTCTAGAACCTACTGCACCCATAGGATCGTGCCCCATCTTTGACTTTAGCAAGAGTGCTAGTAACATAATCACTAGACCATATCCCGCATCTCCTAGAATCAAACCATAGAATATTGGGAAGGTAAATGCCAGCATGCTGGTAGGATCGATTGAACCATACTTAGGACGACCTACAAGATTGGTTAGAACCGATGCATGACGTGTAATTTCCATCGTATCATACTCAACCGGAGGGTATTCCGTTTCGTGATGGTGGTCATCATGATCTCCATGCCCATGCTCTTCAACAAACTTCTCAATCTTTAGATGAGAAGAAACTTTGGACAGAACACTTCTAACATGATCAGCTTCAGAAGTAGGTAACCATGCATCCATAGCATATGCATGAGCGCTTGTTGCGCATAGAGTGTGTCCAGTTAGAATTTCATTCTCTCTCTCAAGATGCTCTTGGACTGCCAATGACATTCTCCCATGGCTTTGGACCCAAGAACTCATTTTGGATTCACAATCTGCAATTAATTTTTCAGATTTAGCGATATCTTTGACTGCCTTTGCATGCAGCTCAGAAGGCTTACCTTTTCCACTAGGGATTTGAATTGGTTTGGCACCTAATTCGCCCATAGCCATTTGAACTTCAGCAGAATCTTTTCCTTGGCATGCAACTGCGACTACCTTTTCGGAAACATGCATTTCAATTCGGCTTTTCAATTCTCCAAATACCTGGAATGCTTTACCCGATTTCGAGGTTTCTGCCAAGTAGACATCGACTGATGAAATTTCAGTCATTAATTCAAGAGGAATGTTTAGCGGAGCGATTGTCGAAAGAATAGAAACTCTTTCTTCTAATCGGGAAATCTCTGCCTCTGCGTCGCTCTTCTTACTGATAATTTCAGTAATTGAATCAACCTTCTCAGGGAATGTATCTGAAATCGCTTTCTTAACAGATTTAGAGGAAACTGGGCCTTCTTTATTGACACATTTCAAAGCCGAATTTACGGATCTGACTTTAGAAAGCATAGTAGAAACTGCATCTGCATCAGGATGAGGAGTCCCTACAACTATACCTTCAGTGTCTCCTGAATATGGAGTAATGTGAACATTGCCTAGATCTGCACACAAACGTAGAGCCTCGTCTAGGTCACTATGCGAACCCGCCATTGTAAGGCGAGACATTTCAACAGCACTCAGCATCAAAACACCTCAATTAGACATTAATGAATCGATAACAAGTTGAACTGCAGCACCTCTGCGGCCACCGGCTGAGGATTGAACTCCCTCGACAACTTTTGCACCTTCTGCTTGCACTCCTTCTGCTTCTTTGCCTGCTTTACTGCGGGCAGAATCGAGGGTCTTAACCGTAGAACTGACTGCACCATCTTGGGCACTCTGAATCATGTCAGCTGCTTCTTTACGAGCATCAGCAATAATCTTCGCTGCTTCTTCTTTGGAAGAAGCTATCTTTGCATCTGCTGAATCTTCTGCATCTTTGATGCTTTGAAGTACATTCGCCATACCCATGGAAACACCCTTATTCCCGCCCGACCAATAATGGGTTCATAACCCTCTTGGTCTAAATCTCGTAATTTCAAATACAAATCAATTGGAATACCCCCCAAATGGTCAAATCCCAAATCCATGCCGAACAACCATGTCCGACCGCTCTGGCACCGGGGGATTCGACCCTTCAGGAATCGATGAAGATGCGTGGACTGAATTGGAACGGCAGCTCGAAGCCACTATCCCAGTATATGACCGAGTCAATCGAATAATGACACTAGGATTTGATAAGGGCATGCGGAAGCATGTGAGAAATCATGCAAAAAAGGGCATGAAAGTCCTAGAAGTAGGATGTGGCCCCGGATCATTCGCTGTCGGCATTGAAGGTATGGATTTGACATGCTTGGACCCAAGTGCTGAAATGCTAAAAGTCTGTAAAAAACGATTGGATATAGTTCGTGAAGAGAGAGGAGAATCTCCTGCTCAGTATGTAGAAGCAATCGCTGAAGAGATTCCATTACCTGACAATACATTTGACAGAGTTTTTTGTCTGTTTTCATTCCGAGACTTCAAAGATAAGAAGCAAGGATTAGCCGAAATATTCAGGGTACTGAAACCTGGTGGGCAATTAGTGATATGCGATGCAGGTAAAGCTAACTGGCTACATGGCTTATTTGGAAGAATATACATGGGGACATTCGTCCAATTAGTGGCAAGAATTGTCACAAAAGATCCTAATCACCCGTGGAAATGGTTAGCTCGAACTTACACCCATTATGGAACGCACTCATATTACAAGAATTTGATGAGAGAAGTCGGATTTACCAATGTAAAAGCCAGACTACTATTCCCTGGAATGGCTAGCAGATTCAAATGTATAAAGCCTGAATAGTCCATAACGTAGCTTTAGCAGCGACTATGTCTTTAGGCCATCATGCAAGTCAACATGGAGAACATAAAATCCACGATTCAATCGTTTTTCAAACAATCAGAAGGTCAAGTCATAATCCACTGATTCGTTAAACCAATAAGATGGATTTAATGTCGAATCAAGCGCTAACGATTCGGAATTTATTCTTCGACTTTGCGAACATTAACTGCGTTAGGCCCTTTTGGACCTTCACCGATTTCGAATTCGACAATATCGCCTTCTGTTATCTCTCCTTCAACCTCGGAGATGTGAACGAACATATCTTTCTCTTCGCCTTCAATTTCAATAAATCCGAATCCTTTTGTCGGGTTAAACCACTTGACAGTACCTTGTGTCATATTTGGCCGTCCAAGCATCAAGTACTTGAGTCATAGGGGTGATGAACCTGTTAAAACCATGGTTGTCAGTAAAAGATTACTAGCGACAGATTCCAATTCTTTAGACGATTGTCTAGAAGTATCAAGCGATACGTTCGACTGTCTCCGGAGTAATACCTTCTTCTGGAGTTACTCTGTAAACCATAATCGATAGATTCTCAGGAGCGTTTCTAAATTTAGAAACGATCATTGAAGTTTCGAAATCTGAACCAATAGTTCTAACCTTGAAATCACAAACCATGTCGGCAATTGCCGCCATTTCTTGCTTGATAGCAGGAGTAATAGTGTCATTTGACACAGTTATGAATAGTATTCCACGGTGCAATTGAGTATGAGCTTGCATCATTCTTAGCATTGCAACTACGCGCCCTGGGTCTTCTCTCTGCATGAAGAAGTCAAGTGAATCGACAACTGCTCTAAAATATGGACCCATAGCCATGATTTCATTGGTCATTTCTGTCAGGAAATCTTGTGTGTCATCATCTACAAATCTGGTCTGCGCTAATCTCTGTATATCTGGAAGTTTGAATCCTTCTAATCTGTACCGGCTAGCCAGTAATTCTTTTTCCAATACTCTAGCGTTAAATTCTTCACCGAGGGTTCGAACTGAAATGTCAGTAGGCCACCCATATTTGTTAAACACGCGAGCAATTTCCAATTGGCTTTCATTGGTTGAAATTAAAATCGTATTATCTGGTTCTTCCGCTGGAGATGTAAATTGCTTTGCAAATAATTCTGAACCAGCCCCGATATCCGTGAAACCGATTACAAGGAAGCCTCTTGGCACACCACCATACATTGCATTATCGAACTTTGGTACTCCAAAACTACCAACGCTACCGAAGAATTCTTCATCATCTGAATCAAAGGTCATTTGTTTATTCATAAATCTCACCTTCAATGAATTACGACCTGGCCACGGTCAATTAAATCAGTACAATACAGGTCCAAATTTGACAGAACCATAGGAGGAACTTGATCAGGTACATTTAGAATTACAGATAATACTTCACGCTGACGGAATGTATTGATGAATGTATGAAGATATTCTGCTAACATCCTTTCTTCATTGTAGATTGCAAGAGCGTTGACAGAGTCAATTAATACGAAATTTCTTTCATTATTTGAAATTCTTAGGATATACAATGTCCTTAGAAGTACACTTTCCAACATAATTGGGCTATCAACGAATGTAATATTCGGATAAACAACATCAGTTCCGCCCAAAATACCAGAAGATACCAAATCAACGAATTGGATATTTGAAACGTCCACGCCTATAGCTTCAAATCCTTCGATAATCTCTACTGCGCCCCTGGTTGCGCAAATGTAAACCCCGCCCATCTCAAACATTTGCATTAATGGAATCATGGTAGATGCTGTAACCATAAAAGCATTAGAATTTCCACATCTGACTTGGACGGATGAATTCAGACTAACTTCGGTTAACTGCTCAGCGATTCTCTGATCTAATTCAAACATAATCACGACCCCCATCTACTTGTTTTGTCACTAACAGCGCCCCACTTCAGCATTGGAGTCAACATCACGCCAAGAGGAGTCAACTCAATCGCGTGTTTAGCACGACTGTGGGCCGTTCCTCTCATTTTCACTACCTGTAAGAATCTAAGAAGATGTCCCATTCTTTCTACATCCCCCATTACGATAATACCATCTGCTATTGCTTCTTCTACACCGAATGATGACCAGTGGGCATTTTCAGTAGCAGAAGTGATCTCAGAAATTAAAATTGTAGTACAACCGAGTGTAGCTAATTTCTTACCTAAAGTAAACAAGAAATCTCGAATCAATTGTTCACTCTTAATTTTGTAACAAAGAGTAGTTACAGAATCAATAACTAAACGAGTTACACCGATTGTGTTTACTATATCTACAATCGCTTTAATCAGAGCGTGAACGTCATCTAAGTCGAAAGATGCCTTATCTAGACCTAACCATGAGTACAATACATCCATGTCGAATACGTTGATCAAACCACTATCGATCATATTCATGTCAAAGAATGCGTATTGCCGAATATTCTCTAACAATTTCACACTCGGCTCTGTAGCTGTAAAATGAGCGCATGCCTCTCCTGCAAGAGCTCCCCTGACTAGGAATTCCATGCCTAGAGTGGTCTTTCCAGAACCACACGTACCAGCGGCAAGAACGGTAGACCCATAAGGTATCCCGCCTCGTAAAATTTCGTCCATTCCATGGATACCTGTGATACAACGGTCACGGCTGTAAACTGTCGCTGGTTGCATGGGTAACACCCAAGCCAAACCCTCTCACTAAATGAACGATACGCCAAAATCACTCATACTTCGCCCGGAGTTGGAGTTTGTGATAAATCCCAAGAGCCTGAAGATGATGGCGGACCGCCATTCCAAACTATCGTATTATTGGAAAGAATTCCTGTAAGGGCGCTCCATTCTATTTTGCACACCTGGGTACCTGAACCTTCATCTTCTTCTGCGAACAGCATTCGTAATCGACCAGCATTATCATCCAAACCGTCTATCGAGCCGACTCCCAAAAATCCGGTCGCCCCCATGTCATAAATTACCGAAGCGTTACCAATAACCTGACTAGATGGATCTCCTGAGAACAATGCTATGCCACCTCCAGGAATTACTCCCTCTTTGTACAAGTAATCGGTTGTTCCACTAGAGCCGCTTCTCTCAAAGGACCAACCCCTCAACGATAGAGCGAACCCATTTTTATTCTCTACTTCAATCCATTCAGGTCCACCATCTGCCGGCCGAGGAGAAAATTCAGTGATTCGTAGAACTTCTGGAGACTCCGCCCCATCATGAACTTCCAAACTAACTGAAATTACATCGCCGTTGCTGATGAAAGTCCTACTGGCTACTGAAGAAGTTGAGGCAGTAGTACGGTCGGATCCTCCCTCGAAGAGAATTTCGCCAACATGTGATGAATTGGATGAAGATTCAATTTGAATTAGCAATCTTACTTGAAGATCATCTGCCAAACCTAGGCCGCTCGCCATTGCTTTAATACTAACATTAGGCAGTGCTGCAATTCTATTCAAATCAATAAGGCCCTCGTTAACTATACCTGGTTGTAACACACCATCATACAATTTAGTTATTGGAATAAGATGCCAATCTTCAGAAGCATTTGATTGATCTCTAACTCCGTCAACATATGGCACAAACCAACCTTTACCATTTGTTAAACGATCTAATCCATCTACTGCAGAACGATCAACAAGGTCTGTATAGGGATCATTACTACCTAATTCTAATTGTGCAAGTGACATGAATGCCGTCAATATCATCAAGAATAGAGTGAATGCAGAAAGGAATTCTACAACTGCAACAACTCCTTCATCCTCCGAGTTGGAAGAATTACGGAAGTGGTTAGCACCTTGCATAAACCTCCGGGTGCATACAAGAGTCAAGAGGGTGTCGCCCGTTAGAACAACAAACCCTACAATCCCAATGTTTTCGACTTTAGTCACCGATTGATATTTGAGGGGCGAGTGGCAGGACAACATGATGTCCAGAGCGAATGCTGTATCCGCCAATGGTTCTTCGAGGAGAAGTATTGGTTTGGTTGCACTATTGTTAGTCTCTACTTTAGGAAGCATTAGCCTAGTTCCTACGGCATCTGCAAACGTGAGTGGAGATTATGAGATCACAGCATCTATTTCCCCTCTCCCAGGAGATTACATGTCAGCTTGGGACCCTATCACTTTAAAGGTAAAGGTTACAAATTCTGGATTCTTCTATAATTCACAGGCACGTTCTATTGAATGGTTCATTTGTGAAGGAATTCAAGATAGCAGTTCGTGCTACAACGATCGTGAAGATTATGGAATCGGCTCTATCGAACCATTAGCAATTGGTGCTAACACAACCTACACCTTCACTCAGATTTTCAATTCTGAGGGGGACGAGGGTACTTACACGCTAGTTTACAGGTTCCAAGATTCGGACACCAATACATCAAATGATATTGGAATTTACAATTTCAATTTAGCAAGAGACCTTGTTGACATAGAATTTGGGCCACAAGACCCAATTAGCCAACTTAGCAACTTGGCTGTTTATGATGGTAAATTAATCCTAAACACGGATACTGATTACAACATGACCTTAGATGGAATTGTAACATCATGTGGCTCATGCGGCCTTGTTGCAGATATTGGATGGAAACTAATTGACAGCATAGGAGTTGAAAGAGCTGAATCATCCACCTCATATTCTAACCTACCAACCGGAGGTCAGAATTCATTTTCTAGACAAATGGCTCCTTTGAATTTTGACACAGAAGGTAGTTACACCATGATTTATGGTCTAATGAATTCCAGTGGTTCTGAATCTGGAGATATGAATGATTACAATAATTTGCAATCAGTTGACGTTATTTTTGATGATACTGTAGATTTACAAATAACTTCGATGTACCCCCTTAATGCTCCAAATTCAGCGCAGTATTTCTATGGTAATGACAGTGTTTCAGTCATAGTAACAAATCTAGGAAACCATACAGTTAACGAACCTTTAGTTAGATTCACAGTTATGGATTTGGATGAACAAATTGAATCAATTGAAGATTGTTTACCAGATGAAATTGTTCCTGCTGAAACATTTACCTGTATTTTCGACATGAATAGATTAGGAGACAAAAGACTCTCCGTATTTGTGAGCGAAGCACTCAGCGAAGGGACTGATGAAAAACCATCAGATAATATCTTGAATGTAGTTACTCAAGTGATTTCAGGAGACACTGGACCTTCGATTGAACAAAGTAACTTTTTCGGCAAATACAAAACAGCAGACAATATTACTTTCAGTGCTAAGACACTTCCTACTGCCGCTGGGCCATTGACCTATTCCTGGTGGCTCTCTGGAATAATCCCATTAGGCACTGGACAAGAATTAGAAATACCAGCCTCAGACATAGGATTAGGAGATCATTACATATCCGTTAGAGCAACTAATTCATTAGGAAATATGGAATCTGCAACAACATCAATCATAATTTACAACAGTTCAGATATTGGAAGTGGAGATTGGTTAAATGGTTCAGCAGTGACCAAAACTCATGCCACCAGTATTGTTGAATACGATTATCCTAAACCCGGAATAAATTATGCAGTAGAAGATGATTTAGAAGCCTTAATTAGAATCTCAATAGACGTAATTTCAACTTCTGAAGATCCCGATCCGGGAATGGACTGGATGGAATTTGACATAAATATTTCAAAGCTAATCCCAGACAATATACCTAGGGAAAGTCTAGTTGTCCACAAATTGAATGGATACGACCAATATATGTGGGAGCAATTTGATTCAGATAATACGTATGAATTAATCGATAATGATACAATAAGAGTCCATATTATAGAGAATATGGATTTGCTAATAGTTGGCGATTTAGAAACTCCAAACATAGATTTGGGCCAACCAAATATAACCAAATTACCTGATGGAAAAATGAGATTAGATTGGTCACCTACTGGCGATTTAGATAACCCTTATTTCGGAGGATGGAATATTTACAGAATCACCAGTTCTGCTTCATCAGCATCATACTTCCCTGATCCTGCAGATGTAACTAGTGAATTCGTTTGGAATGGACTAATGGACGGTTCTCTATCTGCAACCCTTCAAGGAGAGGAATCCAGCTGGGTCGATGAAAGAGAGTTGGAAACTGGAGTTTGTGCTTCTTATGCGATTATGCCAATCGATAGGGCAGGTAAAGCTGACTTCCTGAAAGGCAAGGTTACACAAGTAGACGGGATTCCTGGCCTAACTTGTGGAGATTCAGTAGACCCTACATCTGAAGTATCTGGGCTAAGAGCATCAGTTACTTACAATAATGATACTGCTTGCTATGAACTCTTCAAAGATTGGAATCGATGTTATGAATTATCATTATCTTGGACTTGGCCATCTAATGAGCCAACTGGAAATATTACTTGGAACATATACCGGGTCGAATATAGACCGAATAATGTTGATTTAAGATACATTGAACCAATTGCTACTGGATTAACTAATGTTCCTGGAGAAAGGGGAACATTTACTGAGAGAGGTACTGATTATGATGGAATTATGCCTCTCAGAACATACTACTACATACTAACCCCACTAGATAGTGTAGGGAATGAATTGACCACTGTGTCTTATCCATCGAACAATGTTGAAAGAGTGTACATTGAAGACCAATATTGGAACTACAACCAAGATCGTATTCCAGCCGAACCTGAGCCACCTGAGCCACCTTATGGAGTAGAATGGTTAGGAGATCTCCAAGAATATATGGAAGTACAAACATTCCAAATAGCTGGATTCATTATGCTTATTACAATTGTAATGAACTTCATTGGATTACCTATAATCCTTAACAGGAAAAAGAAAATGTCGAAGGTTCTGAAAAGGCGCTCTGCGAAACAATCTAAAGATCCTGATGACGAGTTTGAAGATTTCTTCAATTAAAATCTGGACCGTCTGTTTTATCTCAAATAGGAAAGTGGGCCGAATGCTTGCGGCGATCGCATAGCCTGGCCATTGCGTCGGATTGCTAATCCGATGGGTCTTCCCACGGGGGTTCGAATCCCCCTCGCCGCGCCTTCAGTTTGTGGAACTAATGTGGCAATCATTCGGGTTTGTTAGCTTTGAATCGGCTTGACATCCCAGGGAAAAGTAATCTTGCCTTCACTCCTGTAAATCCAACTTCCTTCATGACCTTCTTGTAATACGAATGGGTTCCGTAATGAGTATATGTTCTAGCAAGCCACTTCCAAGGATGATTGGGGTCTTTAGTGACAATTCTAGCAACCCATTGAACGAAGGTAGCCATGTATATTCTTCCGAATAATCCGTGGAGCCAATTAGCTTTGCCAGCGTCACAAATCACTAATTGTCCTCCTGGTTTAAGGACTCGGAAAATTTCTGAGAGGCCTTGCTTCTTGTCTTTGAAATCCCTGAATGAAAATAAGCAAAATACCCTGTCAAAGGTATTGTCTGGTAGCGGTATATTTTCCGCAATCGCTTCAACATAATTTGCTTCTGACTCGCCTCTTTCGCTGCGTACTTTGTCCACCCGCTTTTTGCAAACTTTGAGCATCTCAGCACTTGGATCTAGGCATGTTAGGTCCATGCCTACAATATCAACGGCGAATGATCCTGGCCCACACCCTACCTCTAGAACTTTCATGCCAGGTTTTGCATGATTACGCACATGCTTCCGCATGCCCTTATCAAAACCCAATGTCATAATTTTATTGACTTTGTCATATACTGGAATAGTTGCTTCCAGTTGTCTTTCTAGTTCAGTCCACGCCTCTTCATCGATACCGGATGGGTCGAAACCACCTGTGCTGGAGCGGTCGGACATGTTTCGGGGGTACGGATTCTAGTTTTCACGGTTTGGTGGGATTCCCTTCTTTTCCAGATTGGATTTGTATGCTTATTCGACCACATTGGTTATCTACCGGTTGTAACTCGCCAGTTTCACCAAGGGTGATGGCATGAGTATGGAGAGTGTACTTCAAAGCATAAAAGATGCAGAAGAATCCGCCAATGCAAAAATTGCTGCTTCAAAGGATGAAGCAGCGAAAATTTTGGCAGATGCTCGCAAAGAAGCTTCTGAAATCGTCCAAGGTGCTCAGGATGGAGCAGTCAGTTCAACTGTATCAACTCTTGACTCTGCAAGAAATAAAGCAGGTAAGGAAGCAGAAGGTGTTCAGGCTGAGGGTGCAAAGGCTGTTGAAGGGATTCAAAGTTCTGCAAAAGACCGCAGAGATAAAGCAGTCAAGATCATAATCGATTCATTAATGTCCAACTGAGGTGAATTAAATGTTTAGCACAGTTCAAATGTCCCGTCTAATTATGGCGGGTCCAAGCAGCAACCTCGATGAAGTGTTGCGCTTGTGTGCTAACCTTGGT
>MDTG01135697.1_pt1 | contig 12583 bp, 14 predicted proteins | sample 811421 | NCBI WGS metagenome assembly MDTG01 (sample SAMN05326645, study PRJNA326480) | marine metagenome | isolation source: seawater | place: Pacific Ocean: South East | collected 2011 | reverse complement strand
TGTCATTCCACCATTTGCCAAAGTTGTACCCTCTAGCAGTTGTGCAGCAATATATTTTTTAGCTGATTCTCCTGCATAAGTAGTAGTTATAGTAGGTTTACTCATTTTCTTTAATTTTTATTTATTTAACTTAATTTTCTCATGATTCTATCTAATCTAGTCTCAGTTCTTTGAGATGCAATATGATAAAAGTCATCATTTGATTTATTTTCAGGAGAGTGTTTTAAAGGTTCAGCATCAGGTGTTTCTGATAATTCCTCTTTTACTTCACTTAACTCCACTTCTTTGCTTTTCAGCACATCACTAAGGTTTACTGTTAAATCTTCAACCATAGCTTTCAGTTCATCAAACTGTTCTTTAGTAGCAAATTCTGTAGTCAATTCCTCAGATGTTTCTTCTTGTTTTGCTTCAACTTCTTCTTCCTCAGCAACTGGTTCCTCAGCAGCATCAGCAATACTAGCAATCACACCTTCTTCTTCAACTACAACTGATCTACCATCTTCTAAAGTATATTCACCAACTGGCATAGGCACTCTATCATCTTCTGTAACAATAAAGACTTCCTTACCTGCTGCAAATTCTTCAGCTTCAATGACTGTTCCATTTTCTAAGTTCATAGTAGCCAAAGTAACTTCTTCTGCTTTGACTTCTACATCCTTAACTTCATCTTTTGATAATTCCATACCTAAGATATTTTTAATTTTACTTAATGTATCAGTTGCTTTCATAATCATATAATTATATTGAACTTAAAATTTATATATTTGGTCTAACTTTCTGTTTGACCTACACCTTGTGCAAACAAAGTTCCATCACAACAATCAGGATGGTAGGTGTTATCATCACACAAACAACCCTTAGTAGACCTTATAGGACTTGTATATGATGGTGCAGGATTTCTTCTTCTTCTATTTTTTTTCATTTTCCTTGACCTCTATACTTTTTGAGGTAGTTTTTGCTAGATTTTAGTTTACTGCTTTTAGTTTTAGCATGTACACCTTTTCTTCTAACTTTAGGTTTCTCTACTCTGACATGAATTACCCTTCTTGCCATTAGTATCTTTTCTTTTTCTTTTTATGTTTTCTTTTATTTGGCATAACTATCTTCTTATTGGTATACAATTTGGTACTCTTTTACCATTTTTAATTTTAAAACCATACATTTCATAACCTGCTTGACATGGTTTTTTAAGTTTATGTTGCTCACAAGGCATATACCACTCTTTTCCATCTAGCTCATGCATATGGTAACCTTCACAACCAATATTTGCTGCTATTTCTTCTGCTTTTTCTATAGAGGAATATGCTAATCTATCATCAATTATTGCAAAGTCATCATCAATAACACTTGTTACTAGCTCTAACTCACCTAATTGTCTCAGTTTGTTTCTGCTCCATCCTAGTGCTGCTAACCCACCCCACAATAGGTATGATATATTAGCACATGCCTCAGAATCATTCTCAGCTTTTCTATATTGTTCTTCTGCTCTTGACAGATAACTGTACATTCTTTTTATTGTAGCTACAGTTATATTCTTTTTTTGTGCAAGTTGTGTAGCTCTAATCTTACCTACATCTGTAGCACATCTGTTATTTATCTTTTTATTTAATTCTATACCTTTTTTTGCATTATTTGCTACACCTTGTGGATAGTCATTAAAGCTCTCTAACTCCACTTCTTCTTCATTAATAACACTTTCTATTTCAGACAAAAGAAACTCTGCCTCTGCTGCCTCTAATTTGCTTAGAAAGTCATTTATAGACTCATTTGGTCTTTCTTGTTTATCTGCAAAATAGCCTTCTATAGAAAACCCTCTAACTACACCTTCTTTAACATAATCTTTCCAAACTTCATCACTATCAACTCTAATAGCTCCCATCCATGTTCCTAGTGGTACTTCCTTTGTACTTTCATATAATCTACTTTTGTCATGCACTTCATCCTGGACTATCCAACTTTCTACAAGAGTTAGTCCTTTAAGACTATATTGATGTTCTAAAGTAGCATTACCTTGATTACCTTCTTTTAAATACATTTGACTAGCTTTTTCTACAGTATCTTTACTAAAGTATATGTAGTAATCTTCTTGATCACCATTTCTTAAAATTGGTTTATTAGGTATAAGTATAGGACCAAGTAGTAATCTTTTTTCTTTTGATACTTCTGCTAACTTTATTTCTTGATCTTTTAAAGCCACAAAGTTGCTTTGTATTGCAGGATTCTCTACAATAGATATTGCATCTATTCCATTAAATTCTTGGTTCTCATCTAATATTAACTCTACTATCTTCATAACTATATAATGTATTTATTTTATTTTTTTTTAAAATCCTGCATTCATAACACCTGTTCCTAGTGCTGCATTTCTAATTCTGTTTCTTTCTAACTCTTGTGCAGATGTTACATCACTTGCTACTACAAATGCTTTTACAGGTTGTTGTGTTTGTCCTGCTATAGCTTCTGTTAATTGATTTATAGGTGATGCACCAACAACATTAAATGCAGGTGGTTGTATTTGTGGTACTGGTGCTGCACCTGCTCCTCCTGCTGAAACTCCTCCTACACTAAGAACTGGTATTTCTGTTTGTCTTATAGCTCTGATCTGTTGGAAACCTGTAGCTAGTACTAATGCAACATCTGCTGCTTTTTGGAAAGGTGTAACATTAAGAGGATTGTTTAATGCTTGTGCTGCACCTGCATATGTAGCTATAATTGCATTTGCTATACCTAATGCTTTAGCTGCATTAGAACCCTCTGCTGCTAAGCCTATACCTAGAGCTGTAAACTTTAATGCTAAATCTAACTTTTGCTGTTCTGTTGTTTCTGTTAAATCTACATCTGTTTTAGTTGCACCAATTCTTAAATCTTGTTCTGCTAAAATTCTTGCAGTCTCTAATTCAAATGTTTCTCTACCAAACTGTCTTGCAAGTTTTATTAATGCATCATATCTATCATTACTTTTTTTAACAGCTAACTCTAGTTTTAATTCTTCTGTTATTGCAAGAGCTTCTAACTCTCTTTCTTCAAATGACTTAAGTGCATCCTCTTGTGCTTTTATTTCATCTTGTGCTGCTTTTGTTGCAGCTTCATTAGCAGTTTTCTCCTCATTCTTTAATGCTATAATCTGACCAGTAACTTCTTTTTGCTTAGATAGTCTTGTAGTTTCTAATGTGATAAGGTCTGCTCTTAATTGTGCTTCTTCTTGTAAATCTTCTTTTGTAGATCCTGATAATTTGTTCTCCTCAATTTTAGCATTAAGTCTAATTTGTGTCAATGCTATTTCTTTATTTGTAATTTCTTCATCTAATGCACTAGCTTCTTGTAAAAATCCTATTCTTTCTTCTGTACTAAATCTTTCTCTATCAACTGCTTTTTCTAATAACTCTGCTCTGTTTCTGTCTGCCTCAGCTCTATCTACAAGTAACTGTCTTTCTATTTTATCTGCTTTAGCTCTAGCATCTGCAAGTTCACCTGCTATCTTTATTTCTTTTCTAGTTTCCTCTCCAAAGTCTTTTACACCATCAACTACATCACTAATGTTTCCTCTAAGGTCTTGAAATGCTACTGATGCTGCTGCTATGTTTCCTGTAAAGAAATTAGCAAATGCTTTACCTGCATTCATAACTGCATTACCTAAATCAGACATAATGTCTAAAACATTACCAGTTACAACTGCTATTTGACTCATGATCTTAGCAAATTTGTTCTGACCTTCTTCTGAATTGTTAAATGCTGCTGTAACAGATCCTATAACTAATGCAAATGCACCTATACCAGTAGCTATAATTGCACCTTTAAGAGTAGCTAAACTTTTTATTGCAGTTTTTATACCTGCAACTACTGCTTTAAATTGTGTAACTAACCCACTTGTTAAGACATCACCAGTTTCTCCAACTGCATCCATGTCTGTTTTAGTCTCTTTTAGCTTATCATTAGTTTCATCAATCTCCTCATTAGCCTTATCATTATCAACTTCAAAGGTTATTTTATATTTACCTATTTTCATTAGTCTTTTTTATCAAATTTTCCAATTCTTTTAGCTAGTTTAAAACCATCTTTCCAGTTATCAGGCAAGTAATGACTACCTTGTGCAAATCTGATACTCTCAGTTTCACCATTTACCACCTGTAAAAGCTCTATTATATTCTTTAGCATACTATTTATATAATACTTAATTGTTGTTTTTTTAATTTTTGCTCATATTCTTTACTATCACCTGTAGGATCCCATATATTTTCTCTCCACCATGATGTTATAATGTATTTTGTACCATTTGTTACATCTTCTCCACTATGCTTCATGTATTCATTAGGATGTCCATGTTGTAAATTATTCCAAACTACACCTTTACATGCTTTTGGTTTTATTATTTTTTTTAAATGTGGAAAGTTTGTAGTACCTCCTTCAAAATTGTCATTTAGATATAACATAAATGTGTATGTTCTGTTACCTGATGATAGGCAATTCTTATCATAATGCTCACCACTAAAATAATCTACATGTCCTCTAAAGAATTGACCAACTTCATACCTTTGTCCTTGTAGTGATTCTCCTTTTTTAAGATTTACTCCTAAATATTTAGCTATTTTCTTATGTAAAGATTCTACAGTAGGATCATTAGGAATTAAATTAGATGTGCTAGAGGTTCTTTGACTACTGTATGTATTCATTGTACTTCCTGATCCAACAACCATAGATTTAGATGCACTATTATCAATCATCCTAATAAGATATTTTGATTCTTCTGTTGATATAAAGTTTTCTATTTCTTTCATTATGGACATTGTGATGTATATGGACCTGCAAGTGTACTACCATTCCAATACCAGTAACTTCCTCCTGCTTGATCTGTAATATATTGTGATGTACTAAGTAAAGCTGAACAATCAGTATTAGCATAAACTACTGATGCACCCTGTATAGTTGCTGCATCTAGATTCATAACTCTTTGTTGTGTTTGATTACATAAATCAAAATCTGATATTGCACTTTTATACAATGAAACCTGGAAACAAGTTTGTGCAGGAGGTGGTGGTGGTGGAGGAGGACCTTGATTTGCACAATCTAAACAGTTAGCTCCTGCTGTATTATTAGTTGTAAAAAAGTTAAAGTTTTGACTATTTAATTCAGTAGGATTTGCTCCTTGATAATTACTGTCCCATCTGTAACATTCAAAACCACCAACTGGTGATATAACCCACCATGTACTTATTTGAGAATTACTATATACATCTAATACTAATGTTTGATCAATACATGATACAAATCTTGCATAACTAGTTGTTGCAGGTGGAGGTGGAGGAGGTATAACTGGTGTTATACAATTTGTTGTGCCTGTATCACATACAACACCTATTTGTATTCCTGTATTAATTCCTGATGCACCTACAACTTGATACTTAGTACCAGTTGCAGAACCAAGACCAACTACAGTACCTGCTGCAAAAGTTACATCAGATGTTTGTTGTAATGATAAATATCCAGTTGTAGAATCACTACATCTTTGTAGATTCCAAAATTGTGATGAACCTGTTATAGCAGGACAACCTGTCTGACCTGTATCTGTTACTGTTCCTACACTTGCATATCCTCCTCCTGATACACCTACTGATACTACTGTATATGGCATACCACAATCTGCTGTTACTCTATCATTTACATTTAGACTTATTTGTGAAATACTGTTGCCTGATCTGTACCCTGTTTGTAAGGTATAACATTGTCTTAACTCATAAAAAGTAGGACATGCTGTTTCTGTACTTGTAACAACTGTACCAACTGATGTTCCACTTGTTGTTGTTCCTAATACTTTGTATAATGGACCTGCTGTACTACCACTATGCACAAAATCACCTACACTTAAACTTATTTGAGTTGTTGATTGTGCTGTTATATAACTTGTGCTACCTGTACTACATTGTTCTAATTGATAGTATTGTACAGTTCCACAAGGTGTACTTGGACATCCTAAAGATCCTAGACTTGTAACTTGACCTATTGCATTTGCATATGTTGTAGTATCTGTTGTTGTAGCATTTACAGTATAACATTTACCTGTGCTATTATCTTGCACTAATGATGCTTGATTTGGATTGCTGTTAGCTGTCAGTCCAGGTATATCTGCTGTTGTTGTAGCTGTTCTTATTTGTGTAGCTGTTTGACAATCTCTAAGTAGATAATAAACAGGTAAAACTGTACAAGAACAAGAGCTTAATGCATCTAAATCTATAGAACCTGATGTGTTTGTAGTGTTTTGTGCTTCATAACATGTACCATTATATGTTAATTGTGTGTTATTTAAGTTGCTACAGTTACTAAAACCATAATGTTGTATAGAACCATCTGTACAACTGTTTAGAGAATAGTAATATGTAGTACATGATCCAGTTGGCAAACTGTCTATGTCAATAGTTCCTGAAACATTTGAAGGTGATATTACATAAGTTTGATTATTGTAAACCCTAGTACCTGATAATGAGTTGTTTGCACTAAATCCTACATATGTAGTACCACTACAACATGGATTAAGTTGATAATAATTAGTAGTTGTATTACCTGAACATGTTAATTGAACAGGATTAGGAGTTGATGCTATTGTAACACTAGGTACTGTATCTGCAGTAGATGCATTTTCAATAACATATTTTACATTACTTGAATCAAAGACTTGTTGTGTTATGGCATATGTTGGACTTCCTACTGCTGTTGATGTTCTTAAATTAGTTGCTCCATCACTACATCTTTTTAGACCATAATAGTTTGTTGGTGTTGGAGTTGTACCTGCAGGACAACCTGTTAAATTCATAGATGATATAGCCTTAGATGTGTGTGTATTTGGAACATTGTTACCAGTAACTCTATAAGTGTTACCTGATCCATCCTGCACCCTTGTATTAACTGCTAAATTTAAAGTACCTAATGTTGTGGTAGATTCAAAAGTAGAGTTTGGAGATGCACATTGAAACAATGTTAATACATTAGTTGGTGGACCATCCTGTCCCCCTGTACCCCCAGTATCAGTTTGTGTTATTGTTGCATCATTTACAGTTTCATTTAACAGTTCCATTCTACTACTTCCTGTTAATAGATCTGTAGTTATGCTGTTTATTTTGTATCTGTCTTGATTTATTATTACAGTATCTGCAAGTGTATAATTTATAACAAACTTTTTAGGTAGTCTAGCTGTTATAGTTGTTAGTCTTTTTGCTGAATTAAAAATACCTGATATATAAAATCTATGATATTTGTCAAATAAAGTTTCTGTAAAAGCTGATGTTCTATCCCATTCTGATAGTTCTAAATCAAAATGTATACTTTCTTTGCTTACTGTAGAATCTCTTTCTGCTGTATTAGAAGGCATCCAATATTCTGTAATATCTACAATTTCTCCTATTGTTGTTGTACCACTTAATGTTCTTAAAGCATTACCTGTTGGTAGTGTTACAAAGTCTCCTATAAACACTACTGGATTTTTAAAAAATGGTTCATTCTTTTCATTTGCTAAGAATCCCCATTGTATATCTGTATTTGTACCATTTAGTCTTTCAAATTTCATGTGTGCAAATGGCACCTCTATTTCAAACTTGTTATTATTACTATCAAGATCACCTGTTTCTACATACTTAGCTGCACCCCATTCTACTCCTTGTGATTCAAAATGCTGTTTTGCAAGTGTTGTTTCTGTTCCTTTATACTTAAATTCTATCTCTCTATATGGTAATGCTTTGTTTATTTGTACAGATTGAGGATCTACAAACTCAGTTATATCTCTTAATGTACCTGCATTATAAAAACTCTCTAATGTTTTTACATGTATTATTCCATCTTTAACAAAAGCAGTTAAGTTAAACATAGAGAACAAACCAGTTAGGAAATCTATTACCTTCATATTTGGTAACTGTTGTTGTACTACAAACTCTTTTTCTACAGCTATAGCTATAGGTGTTGTAATTTGTGATGTTAATTGATTACCATTAGGTGTAGTACCTTCAAATGTAACAGTAACATCAAATGCAGATGATGTTTCTATTGTTAGTGTATATCCTTGACTTGTGTTGGTAATTTGTTGCTGAATTACTGCTATTGTATTTGTACCTCCTGTAAACTCTTTCCTTAGTACTTCCTCACTTCCCTCTCTTAGTACTGCTGTAAATGTTGGATATGCTTGTTGTGAGTTTAATGTCCATCTACCTGTTACTGATTGACTAGGATTTAAATTAAATATTCTAACTGCTGCTCCTGATACTGCTATATTTAAGTTACCAACTGTTGGAAAACCATCTATTAGTTTTTCTCCTACTAATAAATTATCAAATATTCTCCCTTCTTTCTTTTGACATAACATATATAATTTCTTATATGTATCAGGTCCATTAGTCAAATCTAAAAAATCATCACTAAATGTTAATTCAGAATACTGCTCTTGTATAGCTTTTACTATTAGATGTATTTTAATTGCATATGTTAAGTCCTCATATAACACACCATGTATATCATCAGTTGTTTTAGTTCCTGATCCATCATCTGTAGGATTTAGATTACCACCTAATGCTGAGTTTATAGTACCATCTGCATTGTTATAAGGTATTCTATTATTGTTGTAATAGAATCTTTGTGTATTAGATATTAATGGAACAATAAGAGCTGCACTATATAATACAGAATCTACTGTTACAGATAACCCTGTAGATGATGTCATTACAGTATTTATTTCATTTGCAGAATATGTAGTGTTAAAATTAGAAAGCCATGTAAGACCACTTATCTGATCATCTCCTAGTACATCTTTTAAGTTTACTGTATTACCATAGAAAGTAACTTTGTATGCTTTAGGTTTGCCATTTTCAGTTTCTACACCTTCTAGTGCAATCTTACCTTCTTTATAAGGTATTGTGTTAAGCTCAATTCTTGCATCTATCTTTTTTCTTGCATCAAATGTATAACCTTGTACTAAATTAAACTTGTAATAGTGTTTAAAGATCTTGTTGTTTGTATCACTTGCAGGTAATGTGAAAGGTTTTGTAAAGTCTGTAAAAACTTTAGAAACATCTCTAATATCTTGGATGGTTTCTGTAAGACTTACATTTTCATCTTTAAATAACTCTACTCTTTGATTATTTATATATAACTGAAATTTGCTCATTATCTAACATTATTAACTACATCAAATGCAAACATAAACTCTAATTGATAATTAACTAGCTTGTCATTTATTTTAGTTCTTTTAGCTAGTGAACTTGTATTTACATTTACAGGATATACTGTAGTATCTATTACTGCCCATACTTGTTCTGATAACATTATTTGTTTTATTGTTTCAAACTGCCCATCATCTACATAACCTGTATTTAATACTAATGTTTCATTTCCTTGTTTATTGTAAACATACTTTTGATGTGGTAAATTGTCTAATAAATAATTAAGTTGTGATCCCATTAACATAGATTCATAGTTTTGTTGTGTAGTTTGTAAAGTTAGCATGTGTTTTTTGTTAAAATGAAACTCTTGTAAAGCACCAAACTTATTCATAAATACAACCTTTACTATGTCATATACAGGTTCACATATCCTTTTTATCTGCACACTAATACCTCCTATTGTAACACTTGTGTCTGATGGTGATACAGTAGTATAACTTACACCATTAGATGATTCAACTGGTATATAAGCATCTCCAGTTTCAGGTAAATACATAATTGTAGCACTTTGTAACATTTGACCTGATGATAATTGATGATTAGAACCTTCTAAAAATTCTGAGTAAGCATCAAATCCATATAAATCATGTGGTGTTATAGATTGTACTGGAGTGTCGGTATTACCTGCCAATGCATTAGCTGCTCTTGTTACTTTATTATTAGCAAAAAAATCTACTTTAATTACTGCATGTACTGTTTGACTTGCTATTACTGTTGATGAATATGGTACTACACCATCCCATACTGGACTTAGATAATCTCTAATTAACTCTGCTACTTCTAATGTTACCTTTTTATTAACTGTATCTTTTGATATTACATATACATCTGTTGAGCCAATAGTAATTGTCAGGTCTGCTGATCCTACAGTTGTAGCTGTTGATGTTTCTTCAATAAAAAAAGGTGATCTAAGTCTTGCTAAATATGTTGCCATTATGTTGTTGTAAATTTTAAAAAGTTGTCTATATCTAATTCATACTTGTCTATGAACTCTTTTGGTAGCTTGTTATATGCTGCTTGAAAAGCATCTGTAAAAAAGTAAGTTGGCTCTAGACCTTTCATGTATATAGATCTTGCAATTAGAAATGTTAGAGATTGTCTTTTAACAAATCTACCTTTATCATCTCTTGTACCTTTTAGTCCTCTTTTGACAACCCACTTATCTAATGATTTTGGAGGTGGCATTTTATTAGTATACTTATATGTAGGTAATCCTGCTTTTCTTTTACCATACTTTTTCTTCTTACCATCTACACCTGCATCTTGATACTGTCCATATCCTGCCATTTCAAAGTCTAACTCAAAAGATTTAGGATTCACTTTTACATTACTTTGTAGAGACCTAGAAAGTTTACCTGATGCATTTCTTTTTTTTAGGTTTTGTTTTGCACCTCTAATAACTTCTTTAGCAAAGTTTTCTAATACTTTTGTAGTCTCTTTATATTTCATTAGCAATAATCTGTATCATTAAATATTTCTACTGTAAATGATGTTGCCCATCCTGCTAGTACATTCTCAAATCTATCAAAAAAAGGTTCACATGTAGCATCACCTACAAGTTGATAACCATCTTGATACATTTGTCCTTTCCTAAGTTTTGTAACAAGTTTATTAGAAACTGTTAGTTGTGTATTTAAAATGTCATGTGTATTGTTATTACCTAAAAATAGATCATTAACATGCTCTTTACTGCTGTCTATTTGTTCCATTGTAAGTATAGTAAAACTAAACTGCATTGTTTTTTCTGCATGTACTACATTCTCTATTATCATATGTGCAAGAGGAAAGATTGTTTGTTTACCTAGATCTACATCTGTTATATCTCCAAATGTCATTGTCTTTATACTAGGATTGTTTATTAGTTCATTCTTTATTTCTTCAACTACTAAGTAAAATCCTCTTTGTGTTTTATCTGTTGCCATGCTTTCTTTTTAATCTTTGATTTTCTATTATTTGTTTTTCATTTACAAATTCTAAATACATTAATATTTTGTGTAATCTCTGTTCTGAGATATGTTCAAATCTTGTAACATCCCCCTGAGCTGCTTGAAAAAAAGATGTGTACCATCCATACTTTTTGTTAAACCCTGCTTCTGCTGAATATCCTCCTTCAGAACTCCCTTCTGTAAATAGCCCATCATAACTATTGACAACTCTTTGCCTAAATTCATTAAAAAAAAAACAGCACCTAGTGCATATCCTAATGGCATCTCTTTCATGGTATCATCTGTAATAGCAGTATATTCTTTAATATTATATCTGCCTCTTACACTAATGTCTATTGGTCTATACAGTACTTGCATAGCTTTATGCATTTCTTGCCAGTCTCCTAAGTATGTATCTAAGTCTACAAATTCACCAAAACTAATTTCATCTAAGTTTGGTATAAATCCATAGTTCACTCCATTCATGTAAAACTGTCTTTTTAATTTTTGATCTTGATCAAACATAAGACCTAGATCTGTTACAATCTCCTGGACATCTCTCCATTTCATTTTCATAACATAATCTAATCTAGTGTTGCAAAAGATCTCTACCATTTTTTGTGCAATAAAGGTTTGATCCTCATTGTCTTTTTCCATTTTTAAGTATTTTTGATACTGCCCTAATGTTATTTCTGTTAGGTTCTCAGGTATCTTTAGTGTTAGTTCCATATCTATATAATAATAAAATAGAAAAGTTTTAAAAAAAAGTTATCATAATATTTGGTAATATTATAATAATGTATTATATTTATACTATAAATATGAAAAACACTATTATGAATAATTTAGAAAATTACTGGAATCATGAGTACAGGCACTATTTAAGAGAGGCTAGACCTCATGAAAAAGATAGAATTAAAAATCTATTTATTAAAAACAACTTAGAGTTAGATGGAGAATCTGATGCACACTTAGACATCATTAAAAAGGTTTTACCATTCTTTTTTAATCTTAACAAATACAAAAACTTTATATAATGAAAGACTTAAAGGAATTAGAAAAATACTTTAACCAACCATTATGGTTAGTAACCTTATTACTTTGGATCTTGACAACAGGACTGGTTATCCTAATGTCATATGTAGATTCATTGTGATGTTTTTTCATATTAATTAGTTTTAATGACAGGAGAGGAGGCTTAGGTCTCCCTCCTTTTTTTATTTTATAGCATACCTTCCATAGTTAGGATAGGATAGTTTATGAACTACACTATATCTTAATGCATCACAGAAGTGATTGTTTAAGTCTAGAGGTTTATTAGTAGGATTACCATTTCTATCTTCTACATACTTGTAGCTCTCCAGTTCTCTTATTGCATTAGTGCTATCTTTTGTTACATGTAGTTTGTATCTTCTGATCATGTCTATTCCATAATTGATCTCATACTTCTTCTTGCCTTTT
>MDTG01364692.1_pt1 | contig 12584 bp, 12 predicted proteins | sample 811421 | NCBI WGS metagenome assembly MDTG01 (sample SAMN05326645, study PRJNA326480) | marine metagenome | isolation source: seawater | place: Pacific Ocean: South East | collected 2011 | reverse complement strand
CTTGTCCAAGCAAAAATTGATGCAATAGGGTTTGTAGAGGTTTCTTTTCCTTGTTGATGCATTCTATAATGCCTAGTTACTGTTCCATGAGCGGCTTCCGACTCTACCGTTTTACCATCTGGAGTCATCAGCACGCTAGTCATCAACCCTAAAGACCCAAATCCTTGAGCAACAGTGTCCGATTGAACGTCGCCATCATAATTCTTACAAGCCCAAACATATCCACCGTTCCATTTCATAGCACAAGCAACCATATCATCAATTAATCTATGCTCGTAAGTAATATTTGCTTTTTTAAATTTATCTGAAAATTCTTTTTCAAAAACTTCTTGAAAAAGATCTTTAAATCTTCCATCGTATGCTTTAAGAATTGTATTTTTAGTAGATAAATAAACTGGCCATTTTCTACCAATTCCATAGTTCATGCATGCTCTTGCAAAATTTCTAATCGATTCATCAAGATTATACATTGTGAGTGCTGTTCCAGATCCTGGAAAATCAAAAACTTTAAATTCTTTTTTACTTTTTCCATCTTTAGAGATCCATTTTACTTCAAGATTTCCTTCACCGGGAATTAAAAAATCTGTAGCCCTGTATTGATCTCCAAAAGCATGTCGACCTATAACAATTGGTTTAGTCCAACCTGGAACTAGTTTTGGAATATTTTTACATATAATTGGTTCCCTAAAGACTGTTCCACCTAAAATATTTCTTATAGTTCCGTTGGGTGATCTCCACATCTCTTTAAGTTTGAATTCTTCTACTCGGGCTTCGTCAGGTGTAATTGTTGCACATTTAACTCCAACTCCATACTGTTTAATTGCTTTTGCTGCATCTATAGTGATTTGATCATCAGTTTTATCCCTACTTTCCATACCAAGATCATAATATTTAAGATCTATCTCAAGATAAGGTTTAATTAGCTTATCTTTAATAAACGACCATATGATTCTTGTCATTTCGTCGCCATCTAGCTCAACTACTGGATTTTTAACTTTTATTTTTGCCATAAAATTTTGATTGATAAACTGTGATTTTTATACATATTAAGAAAAATTTAGCAAACTTAAAATTATGTTTAACACAATATTACCGAAGATACACAAAGAAGGGTATAAATTTTTGGCGATTTCAATAATTGTAACCTTTATAATTTTGTTTTTTTCAAAGTTATTAGGCATTTTATTTATTTTGATAACATTATGGATTTATTATTTTTTTAGAGATCCTGAAAGATATTCAATTAATGACGATTCATTCTTAGTTAGTCCTGCTGATGGATTAGTCACTGACATCTCAGAGCGGTCTGGACCAGAGGAATTAAGACTTGAAAACACTACTTATACAAAAGTTAGTATTTTCATGAACGTATTTAATTGCCATGTTAATAGAGTTCCTTCTTCAGGAAAAATTGAAGAAATCTATTATAAGCCTGGAAAATTTTTAAATGCTTCTTTAGATAAAGCCAGTGAAGAAAATGAGAGAAATTATTTTAAACTAAAAGCAAAAAAAGATGAAGAAGAAATCGTCATCGTGCAAATTGCAGGGTTAATAGCAAGGAGAATTGTATGCGAAGTAGAACAAGGTCAAGAACTTAATCAAGGTGATAGAATTGGCATGATAAGATTTGGAAGCAGGGTTGATATATATTTTAAAAATAAAAAAGTTTTAGTTAAACTTGGACAAAATGTAGTTGCAGGTGAAAGTTTAATTGCATCAGAGTAATGGAACAAAATCAAAAATTTAAATTAGTCTCCTCAAAAAAAACAAGATATTTACTTCCAAATATTCTTACATTGGGAGGAGTTTGTCTCGGAATTAGCTCAATAAAGTTTTCAATTGATGGAAATTTTAGTCTCGCTGTAACATTAATTTTATGTGCAGCTATATTAGATGCACTCGATGGAAGAATAGCAAGACTAATTAAAGGTACATCTGATTTTGGGAAAGAACTAGACTCATTGACAGATTTTGTGAGCTTCGGAATAGCTCCAGCGTTTTTATTGTATTTTTGGGAACTTAATAATTACGGTAAACTTGGATGGGCAATAACTTTAATTTACTCTGTATGTTGTGTATTGAGATTAGCAAGATTTAACTTAACGAAAATTGACAAACAGCAAGAATGGAAAAATAATTTTTTTGAGGGTATCCCATCTCCTGCTGGAGGACTGTTAATTTTGACGCCATTAATTTATGAATTAAGTGATTTAAATCTTTCTATAAATATAAAGATTCTTACCCCATACTTAACTCTTTTTATTGCTTTGCTTCTTGTTAGTAAGACTCCAACTCCTTCACTTAAAAAGATTTCTATATCATCTAAAACTACAATTTTTCTATTGTTAACTGTTGGAATTATTTTTATTGCACTATTATTCTATACATTCGAAACTCTTTTAATTTTTGGCTTAATTTACCTTGCCTCAATACCGTTAAGTATTTTTATTTTTAAAAACCAACAAAAGAAGTTTTCTCAAAAAATATCGGACGATGATCATGAAGATATTTTATAATGAAAAAATCTAAAAGAACTAAAAAAAGTAATTCTTGGAAAATTAAACAACACAGCGATCAATTTTTTAAAAAATCAAAAATACTAGGCTACAGATCAAGAGCTTCTTTCAAGTTGATTGAGTTGAATGAAAAATTTAATTTCTTAAAGGAAAATTCTCATCTTTTAGATCTTGGCTCTTATCCAGGAGGTTGGTCACAAGTGGCTAGTAAAAAAATAACGCGGGGAAAGATTTTATCTATTGATATTAAACCCATGAAACCTATAAGAAATGTTAAATTTTTAATTTGCGATATTTTCGACAAGAATATTATTAAAAATATCGTCAGTTTTTCTTACAGAAAGTTAGATGTCGTTATTTCAGATATGGCAGCAGATACTACAGGAAATAAATCACTTGATTCTATTAGAACTAACCAATTATGCACTGAGGCACTAAATTTATCCTCAAAGGTTCTTAAGCCTGAAGGTGTTTTTGTATCTAAGCTATTTATGGGCGAAGATTTCATTGAAGTAAAAGATTTAGCTAAATCTTTATTTGAAGATGTTAGTTTTTTTAAACCTAAATCTAGTAGAGATGAGTCTAAAGAGACTTATTTACACTGTAGAACTTTAAAGACTTTATAAATTTTAAAAATTGTATATAAGTATTTATGGGAACAATTAAAGAATCCTTAACCTTTGACGATGTATTGTTAATTCCACAATATTCTAGTATCTTGCCATCTGAGGCTGATATTTCTCTAAACTTAACTAAAAAGATTTCATTAAGTGTGCCGTTTTTATCGTCTGCGATGGATACTGTCACCGAGTCAAAAATGGCTATAGCAATTGCAAGAGAGGGTGGAATTGGAATTATTCATAGAAATTTGAATATTAAAAATCAATCAAAAGAAGTTACAAATGTTAAAAACAAAAAATTATTAGTTGGAGCAGCTGTTGGCACTAATACTGATGATATAGAAAGAGCTAAGTCATTAATTGGAAATGGTTGTGACTTAATTGTAATAGATACAGCTCATGGTCATAGTGAAAAAGTCTTAAAAACTTTAGCAAAATTGAAAAAAATTAATTTTAAAATTCCCGTATGTGTAGGCAATATTGCAACAGGTGAAGCTGCAAAAAAACTTTATAATTCAGGTGCAGATATTATCAAAGTTGGGATAGGACCTGGATCAATATGCACAACAAGAATGGTAGCTGGAATTGGTGTTCCACAAATTTCAGCAATTATGGAAGTTAAACGAGCAATAAAAAACAAAAAGATTAAAATTATTTCAGACGGAGGAATAAAATTTTCAGGGGATATAGCAAAAGCTTTAGCTGCAGGTGCGGATGCAATAATGATGGGTTCTATATTCGCAGGTACAGATGAGAGTCCAGGTAAAAAATTTAAGTATCGAGGAAAAATTTATAAACAATATAGAGGTATGGGTTCAATAGGGGCCATGTCATCAGGTTCGGCCAACAGATATTTTCAAAAAAATTTTAAAGATAAATCAAAATTTGTTCCAGAAGGAGTTGAAGGAAGAGTGGAATATAAAGGTAATGTTGCAAAAATCATTTATCAACTTAAAGGCGGACTTCGCTCTTCTATGGGGTATATTGGTGCAAAAAATTTAATGGATATTTCAAAAAATGCTAAATTTATTAAAATTACTAAGGCTGGATTCTATGAAAGCATGGTGCATAGTGTTGAAATGACTCAAAAAACATTTAATTATAAATTATGATGTTAAGAAATATCTTTTTAATCTTAATAATATTATTTTTTCCAAACTTATTACTTGCAAATACTAAGTATTATCAAGATGCACTAAATTTTTATAAAGATAAAAAATTTAACAAAGCTAAATTTAAATTCGAACAAGACTTAGTTTACAATCCTAAAAATGAAATGTCTTATTTATATTTGTCAAAAATATTTAAAAAACTTAACAATAAAGATTTGCAAGAAAAAAATTTAAATACAGTTATCTTACTAAATCCTCAAAATGAAGAAGCAATTTACAATCTTGCAAAATTAAAATTAGACTCCTCGGACTATAGTAAAAGTAAAGAATTAAATGATAAACTAGCAAAATTATGTAGTAAATTTTGTGGTGAAAGTCTAAAGCTGAAAAAGGAAATTGAAAATTTATCAAAAAAATAAATGCAATTTCAAAATAATAAGGAAAGAATAATTATCATTGATTTTGGGTCTCAAGTCACAAAATTAATTGCAAGAAGAGTAAGAGAGTTGGGTGTTTATTCAGAGATAATATTACCAAAAGAAACAATAAATATCAAAAATTTTAATAATATTAAAGGTATAATTTTTTCAGGAGGACCATCTACAGTAACTAGTAATAAATTTCAAACTGTTCCAAAAAATATCTTTTACAAAAGAATTCCGATTTTAGGAATATGCTATGGATTGCAACTTATATCAAAATTATTTGGAGGAAAAATAAAATCATCTAAGAAAAGAAGAGAATTTGGAAGATCTTTAATTTTTAAAAAACGTGAGTCAATTTTAACTAAAGGATTTTTTACCAAAAAAAAATCTGTATGGATGAGTCATGAAGATGCTGTAGTCAAACTGCCTAAAAATTTTAAATCAGTGGCATTTACCAAAAATTCAAAACTTACAATCATAGAGAATAAAAAAGATAAAATTTATGGAGTGCAATTTCATCCAGAAGTTACTCATACAGATAATGGTAAGCAAATCTTTAAAAATTTTTTATTTAATATTTGTAAAATTAAAAAAAAATGGAACGTAACTACTCAAAAAAATAGACTTATAAAAGAAGTAAAAAATATAGTAAAAAATAATAAGGTAATTTGTGCTCTGTCAGGTGGAGTAGATAGTAGCGTAGTAGCTCTTCTGATAAATAAAGCAATAAAAAAAAATTTGATTTGTATCATGGTTGATACAGGCTTAATGAGAAAAAATGAATTTAAATACACTTATAAAATATTTAAAAATAAATATAAGTTAAATGTTAAACTTATAAATGCATCAAATATTTTTTTAAAGAAATTAAAAAATATACATGATCCTGAAAAAAAAAGAAAAATAATAGGAAATTTATTTATTAAAATATTTGAAAAAGAGTCTAGACAAATTAATAATGTAAAATTCCTTGCACAAGGCACTCTTTATCCTGATATCATTGAAAGCAGATCATCGACAGGAAGCAAATCAGCAAAAATAAAATCTCATCATAATGTTGGAGGATTGCCGAAAAAAATGAATTTAAGACTAATTGAACCTTTAAAAGAATTTTTTAAAGATGAAGTTAGAGTTTTAGGAAAATCTTTGGGTCTTAAAAATGATATTTGCTTTAGACATCCTTTCCCTGGGCCTGGCCTAGGAATTAGAATTGTTGGTAAAATTACGCACGATAAAGTCAAAATACTTCAAGAAGCTGATCATATTTTTATTAATGAGTTAAATAATTACAAAATTTACAATAAAATTTGGCAAGCTTATGCAGCGCTTCTTCCAGTTAAAACAGTTGGGGTTATGGGAGACTCAAGAACATATGAATACACTTGTCTATTAAGAGCTGTAACTTCTGAAGATGGAATGACAGCAGACTATTTCAATTTTTCAAAAGAATTTCTTGATAAAATTTCTAATAAAATTGTTAATAATGTTAAAGGCATAAATAGGGTTGTGTATGATATAAGTTCAAAGCCACCAAGCACTATTGAGCTAGAATAATATTATTATGATTAAAAAAATTAAAAAAATTCTTAATAAAAAAGATAAATCCAAAATCGTAAGTTTAACAGCGTACTCAAAGAGTATTTCTGAAATTTTAGATAAATATTGCGATATAATTTTAGTTGGAGACTCTATGGCTAATGTATTGTACGGATTAGATAGCACCCGTGAGATAACTTTACAAAATATAATTCAACACACAATTAGCGTAAGAAAGGGAGTTAGAAAATCTTTATTGGTAGTTGATATGCCCTTAGGAACTTATAGAAATAAAAATTCGGCAAGGAAGAATGCAAAATTTATAAAGAATTTGACGAAATGCGATGCTGTTAAAATAGAAAGCAATAATAAAAATTTTGATATAATTAAAGAATTAGTAAAAGCAAAAATTCCTGTTATGGGGCATATAGGTTACACACCACAATTTAAAAAAAAATATAAAATAGAAGGTGATACGAAAACGAAAGCTAAGAAACTTTTAAACGAGGCTTTAATGATAGAAAAAGCAGGTGCATTTTCAATTGTGCTGGAATGCGTTACTCCAGAAACCGCAAAACTTATTACAAAAAAATTAAAAATACCAACTATTGGAATAGGTTCATCATCTCATTGTGACGGTCAAATACTAGTAACAGATGACATGTTAGGTTTAAGCGGTTTCTATCCAAAATTTGTTAAAAAATATGCATCATTAAACAGATCAATTGAAAAAGCTGTAAAAAAATATAGTAGAGATGTAAAATACAATAAATTTCCAAAAAAAAAGAATTTTTTATATGGATGAAAATATAAATTCAGAAAAAGATTTGAAAGATAAAGTGATTTTTTACACTAAGGCAAATAAAGGTAAAATAATTATACTTTTTTTCTTTTTTTTCCTAAGCCTTTTATCTTATTTTTTTTATAAATCATATAACGAAAAAAAAAACAATTTAGTTTCTGAAAAATATATCCAAGCTGGAATATATCTTTCCGAAGAAAAAAAAGATCTTTCAAAAAAGATTTTAGAGGAAATAGTTTTATCAAAGAATAAATTTTATTCTATACTAGCTCTTAACACTATATTAGATAAAAATATTGTAACAGAAAAAAAAAAAATATTGGAATATTTTAATGTTGTGGAAAATTTAAATATTTCTAAAGATCAGAAAGACCTTATTTTTTTTAAGAAGGCTCTTTATTTAATGGATAACTCAGAAATCGAAAAAGGTAAAAAAATTTTAGAAAAAATTATTGAAAAAAATTCAAAATATAAAGTTCTCGCTTCCGAGGTCCTTGACAATTAAAGTTTTAAATAATGAGATTATTTTTTGTTTTTTTTATTTTTGCATTGTTACAAAGTTGCTCATTTGACAATAAATCAGGTATTTGGAAAAATATAAATGAAAAGACTGCTAATAAGGAAAAATTACCTAAGGATTTTAAAAAATTAACTTCTAAAACAGAATCATTTAACAAAATTATTCCTTTCAGTGGCAAACACAAATTTAATTTAAGTAAACCAATAAACAATTTTAAATGGACAGATATCTTTTATGATCAAACAAACAGCTTATCTAATTTTCAATATAATAATATAAATAAAATTTCATTTAGGAGCAAAAAATTATCAAGAAACAATATAGATCAATCAATAATATTTGAAAATAGTAATTTAATATCAAGTGATGAAAAAGGTAATTTATTAATTTTTTCCATTAATCAAAATAGAATATTTAAAAGATTTAACTTTTATAAAAAAAAATTTAAAAATATTAAAAAGAAACTAAATATAATAGTTGAGGATAAAATAATTTACGTTTCAGACAATCTTGGATATTTGTACGCATATAATTACTCAAAAGATGAAGTATTATGGGCAAAGAATTATAAAGTGCCTTTTCAATCAAATCTTAAAATAATCAAAAATAATTTGATAGCAGCAAATCAAAATAATACTTTATACTTTTTTAATAAAAAAAATGGGGATATTATTAAATTTATTCCCACAGAAGAAAATCGATTAAAAAATAATTTTATAAACAATTTATCTGCTGACAGTAATAATTTATATTTTTTAAACAATTACGGTTCGCTATACGCTGTGAATAATAAGTCTTTAAGAATAAGATGGTTTTTAAATTTGAATCAATCTACAGATTTAACTCCTAGTAATTTATTCAATGGAAAAGAAATAATAAGTAATAAAAGATATGTAATTGTTACAACAAATAATTTTACATACATTTTAAATAAAAGTGATGGTTCAATTATATTTAAAAAGAATTTTGCTGCAAAAATAAAACTATTAATTAATAAAGAAAATCTTTTTTTAATTACGAAACAAAATTTATTAATATGTATGGACTTGAAAAATGGAAAAATAATTTATTCTTATAATATAAATCAGAAAATCGCTGACTTTCTAAACACAAAGAAAAAAAGTGCGCAATTCAAAGATATAATGATAGTAAATAGTAGTTTATTTATTTTCTTAAAAAATTCTTACATTTTAAAATTTAATATAAATGGCAATCTTGATGAAGTAGATAAACTTCCTACAAATATTTACTCCAATCCAATTTTTATAGAAAAACATTTACTTTTTGTAGATACTAAAAATAGAATATCTATCATTAATTAATGATTAGATTTTCCGCTTAAGAGAGATAGCTGCTTAACTTTTAATCCCTCTAGATTGTCTGATGGTCTAATAGGATAATCACCAGTAAAATAATGATCACTGAATTGAGGATAATTTGGGTTTCTAGCATTATTAGTTAAAGCCTTATATAAACCATTTAAACTTAAAAATTTAAGGCTTGTTGAATTTATATATTTACACATTTCGTCATTAGATTTTTTATAAGCAAGTAATTCCTCTTTTGTAGGCATATCAACCCCATAAAAATCAGGAAATTTAATTTCTGGACATGCAATTCTTACATGCACTTCTTTTGCGCCACCTTCGTAAAGCATTTTTACAATTTTATGGCATGTTGTACCTCTCACTAAAGAATCGTCAATTAAAACTACAGATTTATTTTTTACCAGAGATTTAGTAGCACTTAGTTTTAATTTTACTCCTAAACTTCTTATATTTTGTGTAGGTTCAATAAAAGTTCTTCCTACGTAGTGATTTCTAATCAGTCCTAACTCAAATTTTTTTTTTTGATTGTTCAGCAAAACCCAGTGCAGCAGGTACGCCTGAGTCAGGAACAGGAACAACTAAATCCGCACTAACATCTGTTTCTTTTGCAAGTTCTATTCCTAATTTTTTTCTATATTCATAAGCACATTTACCACTTATTAAACTGTCTGGTCTCGCAAAATATATATATTCAAATACACACGGCCTTGATTTTTTTTTCGGAAATGGTTTAACACTTTTGATTGAGTTATTTTCTACTACGACAATTTCACCATTTTCAACTTCCCTGACAAATGTCGCACCGATAATATCTAAGGCGCATGTTTCTGAAGCAAAGATATAAGAATTTTTCAATTTTCCAATGACAAGTGGACGAATACCAAAAGGATCTCTTACGCCAATTAGTTTCTTGTTTGTCATTAATATAAGAGAATAACCTCCTTGAATCTGAAACAATGTATCAATTAATTTATCAATAAACTTATCTCTTTTTGATTTAGCTATCAGTTGAACAATAGTTTCTGTATCTGTTGTAGTTCTAAAGATTGCTCCTTCTTTTACTAAATTTTCTCTCAGTAAAAGAGCATTAGTAAGATTACCATTATGAGCAATACTTAGACCACCCATATATAAATCAGCAAAAAAAGGCTGAATATTTCTTAAAGATGTTTCACCAGTTGTAGAGTACCTGTTATGGCCTATAGCATAAGATCCTGGGAGTTTTTTTATAATATCTGGGTCTGTAAAGTGATCGCCAACTAATCCTTGTCTTTTTTCGGAATGATAATTATTTCCATCAAACGAAACAATACCACATCCCTCTTGACCTCTATGCTGCAAAGCATGCAAACCTAATGCAACCAAAGCTGATGCGTCTTGATAATTTGAAATTCCAAAAATTCCACATTCTTCTCTAAGTTTATCAAAATTAAATTTTTTCAATTTTTTCTTTCGTATCTAAAAAATCCTCGCTTGAGGGAAATTCTTCAATTAAAATTTGGCTACCTTTATTAATTAAATTAAATGAAATTGCCTTCTCTGCTGATATACCCCAATTTTTGTAGGGATAAAACCAATTTAATATTGAAAATATACACACAGAAACAATATACCCTTTAAAAATTCCAAATAATAAGCCAAAAGATTTATCAATCGAACCAACGCCAGTCCAAGTAACAGTCTTACTAAGAGTTTTTCCAATAACTATTATTGAAAATAGTGAAAAAACAAATATAGCAATTCCCAATCCTATATTATTAATAAATTCAGACTCAACATATTCACTTACCACTGGTTGTAACTTGGGAACAAATATAATTGTTATTATAGTAGCAAGCACCCATTTCATGAAAGAAATCAAACTTAGTGAGAAACCTTTCAAGAAGCATTGAATTATTGTGTAAAAAAAAATTAACACCACAACCGCATCAAAAATGTTGATATTATTCAAAAAATCATTTGTCATTAGACATTTTTAATCTCTTCACCAAATGGCTTATATATTAAAAGTAATTTTGGTAACAGAGTTAGGACTGAAATCATTGCTAAAAGCATAGCAATGCCGGTAAAAACACCAAAATATATCGTTGGTATGAAGTTTGATAAAAACAATATAGAGAAGCCAAATACAATCGTTATTGAGGTATTCAATATAGCTATACCCACTGTTTTATGACATCTATCTAAGGTGTAATTATAATTTTTAATTTTTTTAAACTCTTCCTTAAACCTATAAATATAATGTATGCTGTTATCTACAGCTATTCCGATAGTTATTGCTGCTATTGTAATTGTCATCATATCTAAAGGTATTCCCATCATTCCAATTATTCCCAGAATAAAAAAAGCAGCGATAAAATTAGGTACCACCCCAATTAAAGCTATAGTGATATTTCTAAATAATATAAAAAACATAGCAAAAATTCCAAGTATAACAATACCTAGTGTTAAAATTTGTGACTTAAACAAACTTTGTAATAAGTTGTTAAATAAAATTAGAACACCAGCTAAAGCATATTCTTCCTTGTTTAAACCTAATTTAGTATTGATTTCAGTATCAATTTTTTTAATTAAATCGTTTCTTCTTAAATTTTCTAAAGAGTCTTTAATTCTTACTGAAACTCTCGCTTCATCATCATCTACAGATATATAAGGGGATATTATTTCTTTTTTAATTTCGTCAGGTATTTTACTATAAAGTACTGCTATTTCTAAACTTTGTAGCTCTTTATTATTTAAGTCCTCAGCTACTCTTAAAATTGATCCAAATGATAACACTTTACCTATTTCCGGCAAAGAATCTAAATAATCATGAACTTTTAAGATTTTATCCATTTTATCTCTTGTAAACCAATATTTAGATTTTTCTTCGTTTTGTTCGCTATCCTCATCCCATTCAGAAAATTCGTCATCATTATTTCCCTCAATTTTTTTTGAAGGAAACTTAATAATTATATTTAATGGAGTAGTTCCACCAAGGTCATTATCAATTTTTTTCATTCCTTTATAAATTTCAGTTTCTTTATCAAAATAATTAATAAAACTATTTTCTACTTCCAACTTTAATATGCCGGTTATACTTGTAATAATTATTATACAAGTAGAGACAAAAATTAAAAAAGTATTCTTTTTAGCAATCGAGCCAAGTAATGATGTAATAAATGATTTTTCGGTGTCCTTAATATTAATTTCGTCATCTGATGTAAAAGTATTTAATAAAGATGGTAAAAGAAGAAATGTTACACAAAAAGAAACTATTAAACCTAATGTCATCATCCAACCAAAATCAATTATTGGTTTTATTCCACTAAATATTAAAGATAAAAAAGCACAAATAGTTGTTAAAACCGTATAAAGTATTGGTAACAACATTTTTTTGCTAGCTTCAAATATTGCTTCGTTTTTAGAAATTTGTGGAAATTCTTTTTTAAATTGTAAATATCTTACCGTTAAATGAATATTCATAGCCATGTTGAGTATGAGCATCAAGGCAATAAAATTTGAAGATATGACTGTAACCTTCCATCCTATTAAACCTAGTAATCCGATCATAATTATTACTGAGGTAGCACAACCCAATAATGGCATTATCACCCATTTGATATTTCTAAATATAAACCAAAGAGTTAAAACAATAAAAATAAAAACTCCTAAGCCAAAAACAATTATATCACTCTTTATAAAACTCATCATATCATCAGCTATCATTGGTATGCCTCCAAGAT
>MDTG01039219.1_pt1 | contig 12584 bp, 9 predicted proteins | sample 811421 | NCBI WGS metagenome assembly MDTG01 (sample SAMN05326645, study PRJNA326480) | marine metagenome | isolation source: seawater | place: Pacific Ocean: South East | collected 2011 | reverse complement strand
CATCAACTAAAGAAATACTATTATTTTTTTTCATAATACTTATATTACATTAATGAAAATTACTAACAATCATAGAATTATTTCGCTTTATTTTAGTGTATTTATATTGGTAAGTTTGAATACAGTTTATTTGCCTATTTGGCTTAATGAAACAATTAATTTAAACACTCAACAAATTGGGTTATTAATAGGTTCAGTAGGTTTTTTAAAATTATTATCAAATTTTTTAATTACAAAAAATATTACAAGTTTAAAATCTAATAGGAATGTTGCATCACTAATAACAATATTTATTTTATACTTTTTTATAATAATATCATTTCATAAAAATATAGATACGAGATTAGCAATATTTTTATCTTTTATTATTCTTTTAATATTTTCGCCCTTATTGCCAATAATTGAAAATATAAATATGTCTTTAAACAAGAATTTTTATTCATTGTATGGAAAATTAAGAATCAGCGGATCAATATCTTTTTGCTTAGGAGTTCTTTTATTAGGATATCTATTAGATAAAATAAGTGTGAATAGTTTGCCTAAGTTATACATTTTTTTTTCTTTATGTTTATTAATAAGTATATTTTTGATACCTAACAAAGAAGAAAAACAAAAAAGAAAATCAGAAAGTGATTTTAGTAATTTATTTAAAAATAAAAAATTTTTAATAGTGATGTTTGCTTGTAGCTTAGTTTTAGCAAGTCATGCAATGTATTACTCATTTTCTGGAATTTATTGGAGAAATCTTAATTTCAATCTTTTACAGATAGGTTTTCTTTGGTTTTGGGGAGTGTTAGCAGAAATTATTTTTTTTATAATGATAGACAAGAAAAAAATATTTAACAAGTTTTTTCAAGCAATCATTTTTGCTGGAATTATAGGTTTTTTAAGATGGGTAATGACATATTTTTTTACTAATTTTTTTCTACTTATACTTATTCAATCTTTACATGCTTTCACATTTGGCTTAGCCCATTATCTAGCAGTATATTATATATATACAAGCATAAGCAATAATAATAAATTGTTAGCTATATCATTTTATCATGCATTATCTTCTGGTATTATAATGACTATTTTAACAATATTAGCAGGATATTCCTTTAGTTTTAGTTCAAGTGGTACAGGTTTTTTGATAATGGCATTTTTCTGTTTAATTAGTACATTATTAATATATTTTAGAGGCTATATTTTAAAATGAAACACATTAAGAATGATATTGAAATTATTAAATTAAATAAAATATATCTTGATGACAGGAACCAAAAGGTTACTGCTCTTAAAAATATTTCGTTTAAAGTAAAAAAAGGTTCAATATTGGCTCTTTTAGGTCCAAATGGAGCTGGAAAATCTACTTTAATAAATATTTTGGCAGGAATAGTAAACAAAACCTCTGGTGAAGTATACATAAATAGTAGCAATTACGACTTAGAAGAAAGATCTGCCAAGCAGTCCATAGGTGTTGTACCACAAGAGTTAGTTATTGATCCATATTTCACGCCTAAAGAAACTTTAGAATTTCAAGCAGGTTATTATGGAATAAAGAAATCAAAAAGGATAACTTTACAACTATTAAAAAATCTACAGTTAGAGAGTAAAGCAAATGCATATGTTAGACATCTATCAGGCGGGATGAAGAGAAGATTAATGATAGCTAAGGCCATGGTCCATTCCCCGCAAGTCTTAATTTTGGACGAACCAACGGCTGGAGTTGATGTTAGTTTGAGAGAATTATTATGGCAAAATATTAAAGACTTAAATAAGAAAGGTGTTACTATTTTAATAACAACACACTATCTAGAAGAAGCTGAAGCTTTATGTGATGATGTAGCGATTATTAATAGAGGAGAAATAGTAGTTAATGGAAATATTAAAAAGTTAGTAAAAAAAATAGATCAAAAGGTTTTAAAAATTTATTTTGAAAATTTAAAAAGTTTACCAAACAGTTTGAAGGCAATAGGTTTTAAAAAAACTAGTAATAATGAAATTATGATAAATTATCAGCCTTCTAAGAATTCTATAGACAGGCTTATTAATGCAGTCGCAAAATACAATATTAAAATAAAAGACATTTCAATTAAAGATACTACTCTAGAAGATTTATTTAAGAAAATAATAAAATAGCACTTTATTTCACCTTCCAAGTTACTAATGAAGACATTAAGAAGTTCCATATAGAGCCAACAATTGCACCAATAAATCCAGAAAAATACCATATACCTGATATGCCAGATACATTGCTTAAATAAAGTAAATTAGAAATTCCAATATTTGCTGATGCACCTATTCCACAAGTTAAATAAAAAATTAATAAAGCTTTAAAAGCTGACAGGCCTTTTTTTCTTTTATCTCTATATGTAAGGATATTATTTAAAAAGAAATTTGATGTCATTGCCATAAATGTAGAGAATGTTTGAGCGTAAAGAAAACTGTAATTGAGACTAATGAAAAAATACAAAGCAATAAGGTGTACAAAAACTCCAGTACCTCCAATTAAGCAGAAGGATAAAAATCTGGCAGGAATAATTTTTCCAAATTTAGATTGCCACAATAATAATAAATATTCCCAAATTACCAATGAGTCTAGTTTAGACTCACCATAAATTCTTTTTTTGAAAGTGAATGAAATTTCAGTATAACTTAGCGTGGCTTTAGAAGAGGAAAAAATATCTAGCAATATTTTAAACCCTAATCCTGATAAATTAGGAGCTATTTTATCAAACACAGTTCTTTTTACTAAAAAAAAACCACTCATTGGATCAGTAAGTCTAGCTTTAGAGATTTTATTAGCTAAAAAGTTAGCAAATTGAGATAAAACAATTCTGTATTTAGTCAGGCCTAATATTTTTTCTTTATTGAGAAATCTACTTGCTACTACTATATCTAATTTTTTTTCTTCAATTAGGTTGATCATCAAGGGGATTTTTCTCTCATCATGCTGTAAGTCAGCGTCCATTATTAAAAGCAGTTCGGCTGAGCTTGAAAGACAACCTTCAATAACAGCAGAAGACAGACCCCTTCTTCCTATTCTTCTAATACATCTAATGTGGGGTTTTTTTACGGAAATTTTTTTTATTATTTCATGTGTTTTATCGCTTGAATTATCATCTACAAAAATAATTTCATAATTATACTTTCTGAGAGTTATTTCTATCGATTTTACAAAATCAGATATATTATCAGCTTCATTGTAGGTAGGAGAAATTATACTAATTTGCATTTAATATTATATCTTTTTAATAAAAGGTAAAAAATTAGCTTTATACCAGTATGATAATACCATTAAACTTAAAGTCCAAGATAAATAACTATATCTACCTCCTACATGGTAAAAAAGTAATAGTGATATTAAGCTTAGAGAAGATATCGATAAACATCTAATTATGAAAGGTGAATTTTTTTTAAACGCATACAAAAGACTAATTGCTATTGATAAGTGATACCACACTTCATAAAGCTTAATTTCTCCGTGAATATGATCTATTATTTTTTTTAAAATATTGAAGTCTAAAGATAATGTAAATAGGGATTTTAATAATTTAAAATAATCTGAAGGTCTAGCGCCTAGGTTCCAGTCTTTATAAGCCGCTATAGTTAAAGGAATAAATTTATTTGTAAAAATATAATTATGTATTGGCATAATTAAGACTAGACTAAGACCTATAAATAAAAACAAAAAAGCTTTACTATCTACTTTATATGCAAGAATTAAATAAAATACTATTAACACCAAGCAAGCGGGTAAAATATTTGCTCTTAGACCAATAGATAAAGACAAAAGTAGTCCGAATATAAATGAATTATTATAATTTAGGTTGTCATAATTTTTTTTAAATTTTATCAAATGTAGTAACGCAGACAAGAAACAAAGATAAGATAGAGGTTCCCCAAACCCTCTTAAAGTAAGTTTAACATAATAAAAATGACAAAACCCAAAAGCTTCAAATATTGGGATAAAAAACCAAAATATTAAAAAATATTTCGCATATTTTTTTCCTAATATTTCTTTAAAAATCTCATAAATAACTATAGGAAAGAAAGTTAAAATAAATATAAACATCCAAGGCGATTCTTCAAATAATATAAAATTGAGTATCCATATGTATCTGTAAAAAGGCATTAGATCATAAGCTCTTTCACCTCCCATAAATGCTCCTTTAAAATCTTTTATAGAAAGAAAATCAGATATCATGTGAGCAAAATGGACATAAAGCAAACCGTCATTTCCACCTTCAAAAATAATGAATCTGTTAATTAAATTTGGATAAAAATAAAAAGAGAGAGCTAAACTAATTATAAAAGAAATAAAATAAATAGAACACTTACTGTAATTAATATTTTTAAAAATAATACTTAAGATTAACAGGCAAGATAATATAATTACTATATGTTTTAGATAATAAGCAATTTTGTATTTAATAGGTAGAATGAGCTTAGCTTTTAAAGGAAGAGTATCTCCACTTTCTATAAGCCAAACATCATAGAACTCAGAAGAATTTATTTTTATAGAATTAAAATCAATACATCCCATTTTTGCGAACTCTGTCTTGTCTAATCTTTTTCCTACATATGCTGTCCCTTCCCAACAAAATTTAGCATTTTTATTTGAATAGTCTGATGGAAATGAATACTTTACAAAGAAAGGTAGTTTTGTTCTTTTAGGTTGTTGGTCCCCATATGCATTATATTTAGTATTGTTAAATGCACCTAGCTGTAACTGATACCTATTACTCCAAGATATATTTTCTACAGATTTAGTTTCAAGACTCTTATAAAATATTTGTGATACTGACTTATGGTATACATTTATATCTGGTCCTGAAATAGAGTTTGGGTATATTTTTTTAAAATCTGTATTTAATTTAGTATAAATTTTCTTAGGTAGTTTTTCTTTAAAAATGCTATTATCGTAATTATCTCCCCCAATAAAAACATTACTCCCTTGAACGATTTTTGGTATCTCGAGATTTTGTTTTACTATAGAAGTAAAAGGAATCAAGAAAGCAAATAATATCCAATATTTTTTTTTAAAATTTAGTTTTGCCGAAAAAAGTAGAAGAAATAAAAGTTGATATAATATTAAAGAGTACCAGCTAGAGTTAAAAAGACCAATACAACTTACAAAAATTAAAAATACTAAAGGATAAGATACTATTTTTCTTTCAAATATATTGGTAAAAAGGTTCATTTTTTTATGCTATATTATAATTCTTATCTTAGGTATAATATATTCAGTAAAGATGCAAAAATTTTATTTAAGTAAATCGTCATCAAAAGTAATGAATACTTTAAAAAGTTTAAAAGAAAGAAACGTAATAAAAGAAATACAAAATTTATCTGCGGAAAAAGCTAGACTTGAGTTTACCAAAATAAGATCATACTTTTCATATAAAAATGAAATAGATGTACTAATTAAAAAAGATTTTAAAATAGAAAATATTCCTGTTAGATATTACAGAGGTAGGAATAAATCTGAAAATGAGATTTTGCCAATCATGATTTATTTCCATGGAGGAGGATGGGTTTTAGGCAGTACGGATACTCATGACCAAGTTTGTAGCACTTTAGTTAATAAGGGCGAATACGATTTAATATCTGTAGATTATAGTCTAGCTCCAGAGGCAATTTTTCCTAAGGCTATAAATGAGGGAAAAAAAATATTAAAAAGTATTTCTAAAAATAAATTTGGATTAAAAATTAATAATAATAAAATAATATTATGCGGTGATAGTGCTGGTGGAAATATAGCTACTGTTCTAGCTAACTACAATACAAATACACTAAAGGCTAAAGTTATTCTTCAGGTTTTAATTTACCCAGCTACACATATGTTTAGTAAGTATGCTTCGAAAAATAAATATGACGGGCTAATACTAAATAAAAAACTAATGAAATGGTTTGAAGATCATTATTGTCCTATGCAAATTAGAAAAAAATATATCAACGATCCAAGGCTATCTCCAATAAAGAATAAAAATATGAAAGGTATGCCAGATACGTTGCTGGTTTTAGCAGAATGTGATCCTTTATATGATGAAGGATTACTTTATGGAAAAAAACTTATCGAAAATAAAGTAAAAGTTGAAACGAAAGTTTACAAGGGACTAATTCATGGTTTTTTGACAATGGGAGGTGTAATTAAAGAAGTAAACTCAGTAATGAATTTAATAAATAAAAAAATAAATAGTCATTTATGATACTATTTTATATTATCTTAAAAATAAATTTTGATAATTTATTTATTTCTTTATGAGCATTGCTATTTTTTGCCGTATTTCCTATCCAATTTTTTTGCTCAGCAGCTTTATGAAAATCAGACCTAAGTGATACTTGAGGAGCTAGAACCCATTGTGATGGTAGGACCTCGCTAATTTTAGACCTAGGTAATATTTTTTGAGGATGTATTCTTGAAGGAACAATAATACCTTTGGTTTTTTTACTATCCTTAGATGCAGAAATTACTCTCTCTATTAAAGGAAATGAAGCTTCCCACTCAAGAGAACTTAAACCTACTGGAATAACAATGTAACCTACTTGATGTATGAGTTCACTGAATACCTCTAATTCTATCGGGGGTAAGTCTGCTATTACAATATCACACTCAAAAGCTATGCTTGATAAGGTAGCACCCCAAGTTTGTAAGGCATGAAACTTATTACTTGGAGAATTAGGCAAAGTTAGTCTTTTAAGTTTTAGTCTTTGTATTAAAGTGTCCTCTATCCATAGAGAAGATGAACCTATAGGGTCAGCATCAATTAAAACACAATTTAATTTAAAATTAGTAGCAAGTGCAGCGGCTAAGTTTACAGCAACAGTAGTTTTTCCAACTCCTCCCTTCCTATTAGTTATTGCTATTATATTCTTCATAGTAAATATAAGTTATTGTTTAAAAATATATTAAAGAAAACTATAGCTATTATAAACAAAATTATGAGTTTTTTTAAACCTCTTAATAAGGTAGGAAAAATAAGTTTCAGAATAATCACCACGGCTATACTAAAGATTATTTTTAAAAAAATATTATATCTCCAATAAATTTACTACTTTCCAATAGCAAATCCTTCTCTCCTAGGATCAGCAATTCCTTGCCATACATGGTCTTCCTTCCAAATTATATTTAATCCACTAGTCATATCTTTGTACCTAATGTCATGCTGTTTTTTTCCTAAATATTTTTTTAATTCAGTACTGATATTATTATTTTCTAATTCAGTAAATTTATCTCTAGAACAATAATGGGGAGAGGTAACAGCAGACAAAGGATCATGCTTTAAAAATAATATTTCATAAGCAACTTTTGAAACGTAACATATAATCCTGCTTCCTCCGGGAGAACCCAGTATACCAATAAGTTCGTCTTTGAGGAATATGAATGTAGGCGACATGCTAGATCTAGGTCTCTTATTAGGCTCAACGCGGTTAGCTACGAGTTGGCCTTCAGAGTTTTTATTCAAAAAAGAAAAATCCGTTATTTGATTATTTAAGAAAAAGCCACCCGTTGTAATGCCTGATCCAAAAGCGAACTCTATACTGCTTGTTAATGCGACAGCGTTCCCATTTCTGTCTACTATGCTAATGTGAGTAGTCGAGTTCTGTTCAAAGTTTTTTCCTGTTATTATTTCTTTTTGTTCAACGTACTCAAAATTTCCAGGTTTGAAATTTGGTATGCTTTGATCAGGATTTATTAATTTAGATCTGAGTTTTAAATAGTTATCTGATATAAGATTTTTTATAGGGACATCAAAAAATGAAGGATCTGCAATATAGAAATTTCTGTCCTGGTAAGCTAACCTTGATGCTTCAACGAATAAATGTTTGGAAAGATAGGGTGAATTACTGTTTATCAAATTTCTTTTATTATTTAAAATAGATATTATTTGTATGAGACCAATTCCTCCAGATGTAGGTGGAGGAAAGCCACATATTTTGTAAGAGTTGATTTTTTTACATAGTGGATCTCTTTTTATTACTTTCCATTTCTTAAGGTCATTTAAGGAAAGACTATTATCAAGCTTTTCTGATATTTTTTGAGCTATGATACCACTTTTTATAGAATACGGATTTTTCGATAAAGTCTCTAACGATTCTCTTAAATCAAAATTTTTTATTTTGCTTCCTTTTTTTTTTGCTTTTCCGTTATCAAAATAAATTTCATTTACAAATTTATTTTCCTTTATATGGGGAGCCCAGTTTAGAAGTTTATTTAACCGCTCTCCTACTTCAAACCCTTCAGCATGTTTTATAGCAGAAATAAATAACTTGTCCCATTCTAAGGCACCAAATTTACTATGAGCATCAGCTAACATTGTATATAATCCTGGTACTCCAACAGAAAATGGCTTTTGAACAGCATCAATAAACTTCATTTTATCGCCATTTATTAAATACATACCTTCTTTTGCAAGTGAGCTAGAAGTTTCTCTGCCATCATATGCATAGATTTTTTTATTTACATTATGGAAAAAAAGCAAAAACCCTCCTCCACCTAACCCAGAAGATTGAGGTTCTACAACCGATAAGACGTTTTGTGCAGTTATTGCAGCATCAATAGCATTCCCTCCAGCAAGCATTATATCTCTTGCAGCTAAGGTAGCTCTCTTGTCGGCAGTTACTATCATAAAATCCTTAGAAAAAGATTGCTGTGATTGATTTATTATGGAAGAAGGTTCTGGATTACTTTTATCAAACTGTTGACCCTCTGCATTGTGAGAGCAAATAATTTGTACTAGCAATGTAAATTTGATAAAATTTAAATAAAAGTATTTTATAACGTTCTCCTTAAATAGGAATATACATTGTGCAAACTATTATTGCTAGAAATTTACTTAATTTAAAAAAAAATCTAAATAATGTAAGAAAAAAAAAAAATATTGGATTAGTGCCTACTATGGGATGTATTCATGAAGGACATTTGGCTTTAGTAAAAAAGTGTAAAAGATTAAAATATTTTACTGTAGTAACTATTTTCGTTAATCCCACACAATTTAACAATCAAAATGATTTTAAAAAATATCCTTCGCAAGAAAAAAAAGATTTAAAGATACTAAAAAAATATGATGTAGATTTAGTTTTTATACCAAAGATACACCAAATCTATCCTTTAGGGTATAGTACCTATGTAAAAGAATTCAATTCTAGTAATATTTTATGTGGTAAGAAAAGAAAAAATCACTTTTCTGGGGTATTGACTATTGTACTAAAGCTTTTTTTAATCGTAAAACCTAACGTAGCTTTTTTTGGAGAAAAGGATTTTCAACAATTATTTTTAATCAAAAGGATGGTAAAAGACTTTAATCTAGAAATTAAAATAATTAGCATAAGCACTGTGAGGGAACCAAATGGTTTAGCATTATCTTCTCGAAATAAATTATTAAATGGACAAGAGTTGCAATCAGCCCAAAAAATATATTCAAGGCTCAAAAAAATTAGATATTTAGATTATAAATATGTTAAGGATCTAGAGCACGAGTTAAAAAAAGAATTAAAAAAAAGTGGATTAAAAAATATAGAATATTTGGAGGTACGAGAGTCTATCAGTTTAAAGCGACCGAGCATGCTTCAAAAAAGAAAAGGATTAAGAGTTTTCGTTGCTATTTACTTAGGTAATGTAAGGTTAATTGATAATTACAAATTAAATTAATCAGCGTAGAGTCTTACTTCAGTATTTTCTACATTAGCTACTGACAAAGAGCTAACAGAAATCCTATCTGCAGGCATTCCCATAGAAATTAAGGAGCTGATTAATTTACTTACATCATTTCTTGCATTAGCAGCCCTTTCTGCTTGCTCGCTAGGGTTACCTGCGGAAGAACTAACTGCTACTAATGTGAATTTTGATTTAGGTTCTTTATCTAATGTTGCACTTATAGCTCCAAAAAGATTTTGTTCATAATTGTTTTGTTCATTGATTCTAAAAATTGCTATAGGATTAGGATAAACATTAATATTATCTGATCTTTTCTCTTGAGTAGTACTACCGTTATCATTAATAGCAGGTAGTGAATTAATGGTGCCCAAACCTAGTCCAAACGATTCCCCTACTGATATAGCATTAGCAAGTTGCGTAAGCCTTCTTCTTTCTGCTGCTAAAAAGATATCTCTTCTTCTTACAGTTTCATTTAAGTTCTCTAACGTTCTTACTAAATCTACATTTCTTCTTTTTAATGTATCCTGAAAAGAAGATAAATTTCTATGATCTTCATCTACAGCACCTCTTAACTTTTTTGCTGATCTAGCTTGTTCTAATAGATAAGATACTCTTGTAGAATAAAGTGCTATTTGGTTACCAATATCTACTAGATCCTGACCCTGAGCACCAACTTCTGCTAGTTCAGTTTGCGCTTGTTCATATTGCTCTAAAAGAATAGGGTTGCCTGGAGTAGTTCCTATTTGTAATCTAGCGGCTATCGCTGCCACTATTGAGTGATAATTTTCAGCACTTTTAATGCCATTGAATTTTAGGTCTGCAAAGTTATCTTCTCCTTGCTTAATATCCGAATCTAATTTAGTAAATTCATCTTGCATTTCTATAATTCTTTGTCCAACATATGTAAAAATAGGATCTACTTTACCATTGTATGAAATTTGTGGGTTTTCATCTGATACATCAGAATCACTCTCTGTAAATAAACTGTCTAAATTTTCATCATTAGTATCACTAACATTATCCTCGTTACTTATGATATCAATTTCATTGATATCTTGAGATTCATCAATTTCAGTTATAGTTATTTCTTCAGTATCCTCGGGATCAAAGGATTCATCGGGAAATTCTCTTATAACTATTTCTTCTTCTACTTCATTTCCTGAAGGCCATAAATCTGTAAGGTCGTTATAAGAACAACTGGCAAGAAATGTAATTAATAAGTATATTAAAAAATATTTAAAATAATTCATAAGCATTCTGTTAACCCTCTAAATTAACAATAATACTTATTTCATAGCAATAAATCAATAGTTAGAGGACAATACTTATTCATAAATATTTTTGTTGTATAAATACAACATTTAAAAATTTAAATTTTTCTGCTATTTGTAATTATTAACAAATATAAATTGCCCCTGTAGGCTAACTGGATAAACCACATGACTACGGATCATGATTTAGGGGTTCGAATCCTCTCGGGGGCGCCATACTAAACAGTTATAAATATCATGGACTATCACTTAAAAAAAAATAAATCTAACTTTGTTCAATTAACTCCTTTATCTTTTTTATATAGAACGAAAAATATTTTTCCAAAACGCACTGCTTGGATATATGGAAAAAGAAAAGCTAATTACTATGAATTTTATAAAAGATGCAAAATGCTGGCTTTAGCATTAAAAAAAATAAAAATTAAAAGGAAAGAGGTTGTAAGTGTTATGCTTCCAAATGTTCCTGAGATGATAGAGGCACACTTTGGGGTTCCAATGAGTGGTGCAATTTTAAATTCATTAAACACGAGATTAGAAAAAAGAAGTATTGAGTTTATTCTCAAACATAGCAGATCAAAGGTTTTAATTTTTCATGAAGATTATAAAGATTTAATAAGAACATTATCAAAAAAAATAAAAATTAAGTTAATTCTAGTAAAGGATGTAAAGAATAGTAAATTGAAAAATGTTGAAAATTATGAAAGCTTTTTAGCAAAAATAGATTTGCCACAATTAAATAATGAACTTGATTATTATCCTAAAGATGAGTGGGATGCTATAACACTGAATTATACATCTGGAACTACGGGAGATCCTAAAGGAGTTTTATATCATCATAGAGGAGCACACTTGATGTGTTTGAACAATCAAATGGTTTGGAAGATGGGCTATCACCCTACTTATTTATGGACCCTTCCTATGTTTCACTGTAATGGCTGGTGTTTTCCTTGGACCATAGTAGCTTTAGCAGGAACGCAAATTTGTATTAATAAATTTGATGGTAGAGAAATTATTAAATCCATAAATAAAAATAATGTATCACACTTATGTGGAGCGCCTATAATTTTGCAGATGATAATAGAAAATAAAAAGTATAAAAAAAACAAAAGTATTATCAATGTAATGACTGCAGCTTCCCCACCACCTCCTAGTGTTTTAGAAAATATTGAGAAAAGTGGTTTCTCCGTAACCCATGTCTATGGTTTGACAGAAAGTTATGGACCGGCAGTAATTTGTGAATGGAAGCCAGAATGGAATGAAATAAAATCTTCTGCAAAAAAAGCTATTTTAAAATCAAGACAAGGTGTAAATTATCCATCGTTAGACTTTTTAGAAGTATTTCATCAAAAAAAAATGAAGCCAGTAAAAAGAGATGGTCAAACATTAGGTGAGGTTGTTTTCAAAGGTAATATAATAATGAAAGGATATTTAAATAATGAACTAGCTAACAAAATTGCCTTCAAAAAAGGATGGTTTCATACTGGGGACTTAGCAGTCATGCATAAAGATGGATACATAGAATTAAAAGATAGGTCTAAAGATATAATCATATCGGGAGGAGAAAATATCTCCTCGATTGAGATTGAAAAAATAATAATGAAACATCCTAACGTAAAAGACTGCGCTGTTATAGGTATAAAAGACGAAAAATGGGGAGAAGTTCCCTG
>MDTG01379947.1_pt1 | contig 12585 bp, 7 predicted proteins | sample 811421 | NCBI WGS metagenome assembly MDTG01 (sample SAMN05326645, study PRJNA326480) | marine metagenome | isolation source: seawater | place: Pacific Ocean: South East | collected 2011 | reverse complement strand
TGGGCTGTTCAGTGCGCATCCGGGGTTTCTCTGGGCAGCGCTAGGCGCATTCCAGGCTTCACAGGTCAATCCGATTCACCGGCTGGGCATGTTGCGCATGCTGCTGTTGATCAGCCTCGGGGCGTGGAGCGCAGGGCTGGGTTTATGGGCGGCCGCAGACCCGGTACTCAGCCTTTGTCTGTTCAGTGTTTTTGGTTTTTTGCTGGCCTGGCTGCAACGCTTTGGCACTGAAACCGGCAAGCTGGGCATCAGCCTGACCATCTGCCTGTGCATGGGTCAGGGCCAATATGGCCTGAGCAGCCTGAGCAACCCCTATGCCGTGGGCATGCTGTTCATTCTGGGCGGTTTGTGGGTGATGCTGTTGGCGTTCGGCCAACGCGGCCTGCACGGCATGCGGATGTGGCCCTACATGCCGCGCTTCATCAGCATACTCAAAGTGCTGTGGCGCAATGCCAAGCGCCAATCCGAATACCGCTGGCGCCTGCATGCACTGGCCTGCACCCTGGCATTTGGTCTCGCCGGCCTCAGCGTGAACCTGACCGGCATCAGCCACGGACACTGGATGACACTCGCCGTCCTTGGCACCCTGCCATTGAACTGGGCGACAGGTTTGCTTAACACGCTGCGCCCGCATTTCGTCACCCTGTGCACCGCGATTCTGATTTTCCTTTTTGGCTACAGCCTGCATAACCCCGCGATCATGGTCGCCTCTGTGCTGCCCTTGATCGTATTCTGCCGGGCCCTGCAAGCCCATGAATACGGCGCCTATGTACTGCAGATAGCCGTGTGCTTCTTGCTGCTGGCCGAAAGCCTGTCACGCGACTGGCAAATAGCCCCAACGCGACTCCTGAACAGCACCATTGGTGTGGTTATTTCCGTGGTGATTACCCTGCTCATATACGCCTGTGCGCACTGGCTGAGAGGTCGCAACACCCAAACGGGCACCTATAAGACTAAATAACACTTTGAGGTGATACGAAATCTTTCATAATTGCAAACAGCCACTATGCTGATTGCATGATTTCGCATCACTCAGGGAGTTATGGGCCATGCCCGATGCAACAAGGAATGCGCGCTACAGGTTTCCCCTTCATGTGCACATCAGTGTGTTATTCACCCTCTTACTCCTCAGCACCGGAATAGTTCTGGGGATCTACAACTACTACCAGACCAGCAAGATAATTCTCAGCAACAGTGATGAGATGTTCGGACTGGTCAGCAATCAGGTGAATGCCGACCTCGATCACACCTACCGGCCAATCCGCAACCTCGTCGGCATGCTCGCGCTGGACATGCGCAACAAGGGCAAAGACCATCAAGAGCGCATGGCGCTGCTCCCAGTATTTGCCAAAGCGCTGCACGATAATCCAAAGCTGGCTTCGCTGTATCTCGGTTACGGTAATGGCGACTTTTTCATGGTTCGGCCGCTGCGAACCGATGCGCTGAAAGAGCGTTTTGATGCGCCAGCCGAAGCGGTTTATCAAGTTTGGAGCATCAACCGGATCAACTCAGGCACAGCGGTTTCTGAATACCTGTTCTATAACGAAAACCTCGAGCAGTTGGGCACTCGGCAAAACCTCAAAGAAGCCTACAACCCAATTTCACGGCCGTGGTACAGCCATGCGCTGAATATCACAGGCCAGTACACCACGGCGCCGTATCTGTTTTTCTCCACCGGTGACGTCGGTATCACGGTTGCTCAGCACGCCGCCGATAACATCGTTATCAGTGCAGACATAACCCTTGCCAGCCTCTCGGCTACGCTGGCCTCACACAAGATCACGCCCTCCACTCAGGCGGTTATGTACAGCCCCGACGGGCTGGTGGTGGCTTATCCGGATGTCAGTCGTCTGACAAACCCTCAAGACCGGACCCAGCTCACGCCCATTGCCAATCTGGCGCCGGTGCTCGCTGACTTCCAGAAAATGAAACTGGATAAAGACTTTGTCGGCGCCATGGAAATCAAGGGCCGACGCTGGCAAGTCGCCTACCGCACGCTGCCAGCGGCTGGCCCGAACGGGCTGCGGCTGGCATTGCTGGCACCCGAAGATGAACTGCTCGCCGATGCCTACCGGATTCGCTGGCAAGGCGCCGTGCTGACGATTGCAATTTTGCTGCTGTGCATCCCGATTGGCTGGCTGATGTCGCGCATACTGGTGCGTCCGCTCAATGGTCTGGTCAATGAAGCCGAAGCGATTCGCCGGTTCAATTTCAGTCACCCGGCTACCGGTCGCTCGCCAGTGCTGGAAGTGGACGAACTGGCGGTGTCGATGGGCCGCATGAAGGACACTATTTTCAGTTTCCTCGAGATGACCGCCAGCCTCTCTGCCGAAACCCGCTTCGACAAACTGCTGGAGCGCGTGCTTCAGGAAACGGTCGGTATCAGCCAGGCCCATGGCGGCGTCCTCTATCTGACCAATGCCGATGGCAGCAGCCTGCTGCCTTACGGAGTATTTCTCAACGGTCAGAAACAAGACGTCAATGAGCACCATATGCCGAGCTACAGCATGGACGGCGAAAACATGCCAACCTGGCTCAAAGAACCGGCGCTTGGCGGCAAAAGCAGCGCGGTGTCGATCGGCTTCGATCAGGCGGGCGAGTTCAAGGATCTGCTCACCACACTCGAGACGCCACGCGCACAAATGGTCGTCACCGGCCTGCACAATCGACAGGGTGCCACGGTCGGCACATTGCTTCTGCTGCACCGTGAAGATGGCATCAGCGCAGACCCGAATATTTTGAGCCCGGCGCGCGTCGCATTCGTCGAAGCTGTCTCCGGGGTGGCGGCGTTATGCATCGAAAGCCAGCGCTTGCTTGAGCGGCAAAAGAATCTGCTCGACTCATTCATTCAGTTGATGGCCGGCGCAATCGACGCCAAGAGTCCCTACACCGGCGGCCACTGTCAGCGCGTACCGGAAATAACCCTGATGCTCGCGCGCGCCGCAGCGCAAAGCGATGCACCACCATTCAAGGACTACAACCCGACAGACGAAGAGTGGGAAGCCCTGCACATCGGCGCCTGGCTGCATGATTGCGGCAAAGTCACAACACCCGAATACGTCGTCGATAAAGCCACCAAACTTGAGACTTTGTACGACCGCATTCATGAGGTGCGTTGTCGCTTCGAAATTCTCAAACGTGATGCCTGGATCAGTTATTGGCAAAACTGCGCGCAAGGGGGTGATGCCACGAGCCTTGCCAACACCCGGGATGCCTTGCTTGCTAAGCTCGATGAAGAGTTCGCCTTTGTCGCCAAGAGCAACCTCGGCGGCGAAGCAATGGCGGATGAAGACATCGCACGGCTCCGGCAGATTGGCCAACGCACCTGGCTGCGAACCCTGGATGACCGGCTTGGGGTTTCGTGGGAAGAGTCAAAACGTCAGGAACGCAGCCCGCCACCGACCTTGCCGGTACTCGAGCCATTGCTGGCAGACAAACCGGAGCACTTGTTCGAGCGCCCAGCCAGCGAGCTAATCGAGGAAGACAACCGCTGGGGCTTTCGCCTTGATGTACCGGCCTACAAATTCAACCGCGGTGAGTTGCATAACCTGGGGGTGACTCGCGGCACGCTGACGGCGGAAGAGCGTTACATCATCAACCACCACATCGTGCAGACCATCATCATGCTCGACCATCTGCCCTTCCCGCCACACCTGCAAAACGTCGCGGAAATTGCTGGCGGTCACCACGAAAAAATGGACGGCACGGGATACCCGAAACGCCTGAGCAAAGAGCAGATGAGCCTGCCTGCCCGGATGATGGCCATCGCCGATATTTTCGAGGCACTGACAGCAGTCGACCGGCCTTACAAGAAAGGCAAGTTGCTGTCGGAGTCATTGAATATCATGGCCGGCATGTGCCGGGGTGCGCACATCGACACGGACCTGTTCGGTCTGTTTATCAGCAGCAGAGTTTACCGGCGTTATGCCGAGCGCTTCATGCAGCCAGAGCAAATCGATACGGTAGATGAGTCGGCACTGTTGGCCAAGGCGGGATTCAGCGTGGAGTCATAAGTGGCTTGGGCTATGCTCGCAGGCAGCGATTACTGCCCACACAACCCGGCATTGCGCCGGGTTGCATAGAACTTGAGGATTACGCCTTGTTGATTGGCGTTTCCGGGTACCACACGTCAAGCAGCGGGCTGACGGTGAAATCGGTCAGCTCGCTACGGCCCTTGAGCCACGCTTCAACGCTGGCACGTTGCTCTTCGCTGACCGAGCCACGCTGGTCCAGGCAAACCAGACCGTAGTCATCGCCGCCGACGTAGCCCAGGTTGTTGGCTTCCATGGCTTCTGTCAAAAATTGCTCGAGGAATGTATCGATGACTTCTTCAGTCAAGTCTTCCTTGAAAGTCAGGTTGAGTTCGAAACCCAACTCCTGAAATTCATCTACGCAGAGTTTTTTACGCAGACGACGGGAACGGTTAGTAGCCATGAAACAATCCTCAAAAGTAATTACGCCCACTACTTTAACAGTTTAAGGCCGAACATGCCCGACTCTCGACTAGTCGCGGCCAGTGGCAATTAGCAATCATCAAAGAAATTCAACCGACGGACGCACATGCTTACAAATCCGTTGTAGCCTTGATGCATAATGCGAAGCAATTTTATGCCGCACCCGCAACCTCTCGACGCTTCATTTCAAATCACGCCCAGGGGGCGTTACTTCATGCTTAAAGCCCTGCGCCATTTGGCTATCGCCAGTTTCCTGATCCCCTTGACGCTGCCGCTCACCGTAAGCGCTGCCTCTTACCTGCCGAGCAATGTCGAAAAATCCCTGAAAGCCAGCAAGGTCAGCCCGCAATCTTTATCCGTTGCGGTCGTTCCATTGAGCCGTGCGGGCGATAGCAATTTTTACAACGCCGATGTTTCGGTCAATCCGGCATCGACCATGAAAATCATCACCACTTATGCGGCGCTCGAACTGCTCGGGCCGACCTATCAGTGGCGCACAGACTTCTATGCCGACGGCCCGGTGCGCGGCGGCGTGCTCAATGGCAATCTCTACTTCAAGGGCGGTGGCGACCCGAAGCTCAACATGGAGAAACTCTGGCTGCTGCTGCGTGACCTGCGCGCCAACGGCGTGACCAAGGTGACCGGCGATCTGGTGCTCGATCGCAGCTACTTCAAACAGCCACAACTGCCCGCATTCAATGATGATGGCGGCGACAAGAACAAACCGTATCTGGTGACCCCGGACTCACTGCTGGTCAACCTCAAGGCCGTGCGCGTGGTCACCCGCAACGATGGCGGCAAGATCAACGTTTCTATCGAACCACCGATTGCGACGATTCGCGTCGACAACCGGGTCAAAGCCCTCAAGGCCGCCAAATGCCCGGCCTGGCCTGAAGTGCGTCTGAATCCGGTGACCGAATTCGATGGCACCACGCTGATTGTTGACGGCAAGCTGGCCGATGGTTGCAGCTCACAGGCCTACCTGTCGCTGCTCGATCACCCAAGCTATGCCGCTGGCGCAGTCCGCGCGATCTGGGCCGAACTGGGTGGCAGCATCCTCGGCAAAGACCGTCAGGGCAGTGTCCCGAGCAGCGCCAAATTGCTCGCGCGGGCCTACTCACCGGATCTGGTCGAGATCATTCGCGACATCAACAAATACAGCAACAACACCATGGCCCGTCAGTTGTTTCTCAGCATCGGCGCCAAGTACCGCACCCCTGCCGACACCGATGATTCGATGGCAGCGCAGCGCGCCATTCGCAGCTGGCTGGCACGCAAAGGCATAACTGCCACGCAACTGGTAATGGAGAACGGCTCCGGTCTGTCGCGCGCCGAACGCGTGAGTGTGCGCGAGATGTCGAAGATCCTGCAGACTGCATGGAAGAGTCCCTACGCCGCCGAGTTCATTAGTTCGCTGCCGTTAACCGCAATGGACGGCACCATGCGCAAGCGTTTACGTCGCACACCGATGGAGGGTCAGGGCCACATCAAGACCGGCACCCTGAACAACGTCCGCGCTATTTCAGGCTTCAGCCGCGACAAGAACGGTGATTACTGGGCGGTCGTGGCGATTCTCAACGACCCTAAACCGTGGGGCGCATCCGCCGTACTCGACCAAGTGCTGCTGGACGTCTACAAGAACCCCAGAACCAAGTAATCCGCAAGCAACAAAAAGCCCCGACAGTCTTTACGACTTCGGGGCTTTTTAATGCCTGAAACAACAGCGCCAGTCTCGCTGGCGCCAGCCTCAACCGCGCGCAGTAATACGCCAGGCGCGGTGAATCTTGCTGTTGCGGGCAAAGTCCGGATCGAGTGTCGAGGCGCTGATCTCTTCAACCGCATAACGCTCAGCCAGATTGTCATCCAGCTGGAATTTACGGAAGTTGTTCGAGAAATACAGCACACCGCCAGGCGCCAGTCGGGCCATGGCCAGATCAAGCATGGACGCGTGATCGCGCTGGATATCGAAAATACCTTCCATGCGCTTGGAGTTGGAGAACGTCGGCGGATCAATAAAGATCAGCTCGTATTCGCCACGGTCTTCCGCCAACCACGCCATCACATCGCCCTGCTCAAGGCGGTTCTTGTCAGAGAAGCCGTTGAGCGAGAGATTGCGCCGTGCCCAATCGAGGTAGGTTTTCGACAAGTCCACGCTCGTGGTCGTACGAGCGCCGCCCTTGGCCGCATGCACGGTTGCCGTGGCTGTGTAGCAGAACAGGTTGAGGAAGCGCTTACCGGCAGCCTCACGCTGGATACGCATACGCAGCGGACGGTGATCGAGGAACAGACCGGTGTCGAGATAATCCGTCAGGTTGACCAGCAGCTTGACGCCGCCCTCGGTCACTTCCATGAACTGGCCCTGAGTGCTCTGGCGCTGATACTGCTTGGTGCCCGTCTGGCGCTCACGGCGTTTGACCACCACCTTGCTCTTGTCGATGTTCAACGCCTGCGGAATAGCCGCCAGTGCATCGAACAAGCGCGCCGAGGCTTTTTCCGGATCAATCGAACGCGGCGCTGCATATTCCTGCACGTGAACCCAGTCGCGATACAGGTCGACAGCCAATGCGTATTCCGGCATGTCGGCGTCATACAGGCGGTAGCATTCGATGCCTTCCTTGCGTGCCCACTTGCCAAGCTGCTTGAGGTTTTTCTGCAAGCGGTTGGCAAACATCTGCCCGCCTTCGCTCAAACGCGCCAACTCGACCGGCGCTTGCGCAGGGCTCGGTGCAGCCTTGCTGACCGGTGCTGGCGCTGCGGCCACTTCATTTTGCTCGCGTTCACGCTCGCGCTGCTCAGGGGAACGACGCTCGCCGGTTACAAACTGCTCGGGCTGAACCTTGATCAGCAACAGCTTGCACGGCAAGGCACCGTTCCAGAACGAATACTGTTTGTGGCTGCGGATGCCCATGCGCTTGCCCAGATCCGGCGCGCCGGTAAATACCGCCGCTTCCCAGCCCATGCACGCCTGACGCAGACGCTCGCCAAGGTTCTGGTAGAGATACAACAGGCTGGCTTCATCGCCCAAACGCTCGCCGTAAGGCGGGTTGCTGATGATCAGACCTTTCTGATTCTGATCCGGGCGCGGCTCAAACGTAGCGACCTCGCCCTGATACACCTTGACCCAGTCACTCAGGCCAGCGCGATCAATGTTGTTGCGCGCCGGTTGGATCAGGCGCGGATCGGCCTCATAGCCGCGAATCCACAACGGTGGCTTGGCCAAGCCAGCAGCCGCGCGCGCCACGGCCTCTTCATGCACCTTGTTCCACAAGACCGGGATGTGGCCCAACCAGCGGCTGAAGCCCCACTTTTCACGATTGAGGTTTGGCGCGATATCGGCCGCGATCATCGCCGCCTCAACGAGGAAGGTGCCCACCCCGCACATCGGGTCAGCCAGCGCGCCGCCTTCGGCAGCAATACGCGGCCAGCCAGCACGGATCAATACCGCCGCCGCGAGGTTTTCTTTCAGGGGCGCAGCACCTTGCTGCAGACGATAACCGCGCTGATGCAGGCTGTGACCAGACAAGTCGAGCGACAGCACCGCCTCACCCCGGTCGAGGCGCAAATGCACGCGCAGGTCCGGGCTGATCTTATCGACCGAAGGCCGGGTGCCGTCGCGCAAACGCAGCTTGTCGACGATCGCATCCTTGACCTTCAGCGCGCCGAAGTGGGTGTTGTCGATGCCGGAACCATTGCCGCTGAACTCAACCGCCAGGCTGCCATCGGACTCAAGGTGCTCGAACCAGTCCACCTCAAGCACGCCTTCGTAAAGGCTTTCGGCGTCCTTGACCGGAAAACGCTTGAGCACCAGCAGCACCCGGTTTGCCAGTCGTGACCACAAGCACAGCCGGAAAGCTGTCTCCATAGACGCGAAACCGCGCACCGCAGACGTCTGCTCGCGCGCGTCCTCCAACCCCAGCTCCCCCGCTTCATCAAGCAACAGGCCTTCAAGGCCTTTGGGACAGGTGAGAACTAGTTCGAATCGATCCGACATGGTAAATCCAGTGCCTCGTGAAATTAACGGCATGTTGAGTCAGTCAACACGGCCAAAATAAGTGACAAAACGTCACAGAGCGACACTTCGTCGGAATAAATATCATTCAACAGCCAGCGCATCCAGCGATGGCAAAACATCAGTATGGCCTGCGCAAAGCCAAGCGCCACAGGGACTTGGCTGCTAACCTTAATTTGTTAGGTCGACGCCTTATGGCCTAAACCTAATAATTGTTGCACGCTTATGACAAAACGATCATTCCCAGCGCAGCACGCATTGGTTAGAAATCTACACAGGCCGCATCGCAACGAAGCGGCTCAGGAGGCTCGTAACGCCGGCAGCGGACTCCAACGGCAGAACCATTACTGCCTGACCTCACGTCGAGGTCTACAGGACATTACAGTCAACAAACGAGGGCAACACCCTATGAGAAGACTTAAGCGTGATCCTTCAGAAAAAGCTTTTTTGCGCGGTTATCAATATGGCGTCCATGGTAAATCCAGAGAGCTCTGCCCATTCACCAATCCATCTGTCCGCCAAGCCTGGTTAAACGGCTGGCGCGAGGGCCGAGGCGACAACTGGGATGGTATGACCGGTACCGCCGGTATTCATCGACTCAACGAACTTCACGCTGTCGGCTAAACAGGACACGTCCGACTTCATCAAGCACGCCTCAATCAGGCGGCGGGCTTAGGCCCAGAGGGCTCCTTTAGGGAGCCCTTTTTATTGCCGCGGGAAAGGCAAAAATCACGGCCTCAGTCATGCAGGCCTGACGGCGAAAAAAGCCTGAGTCAAGCCTTTTTGGGTAATCCTGCAATAGCGTCAACCGCTTCGCGAATCAGCGCCGGGCCTTTGTAAATAAAGCCGGAGTAAATCTGCACCAGGCTCGCGCCCGCGGCGATTTTCTCGGCGGCGTGTTTACCTTCGGTGATGCCGCCAACGGCAATGATCGGCAAACGACCCGCCAACTCAGCAGCCAGAACCGAGACAATATGCGTGCTCTTGTCACGCACCGGCGCACCCGACAAACCGCCCGCCTCATCGGCGTGATCAAGCCCTTTGACGCCCTCACGGCCCAACGTGGTGTTGGTGGCGATGACCGCATCCATACCGGTTTCCACCAGCGCATTAGCCACTTGCACGGTTTCTTCATCGGTCATGTCCGGGGCAATCTTGATCGCCAGCGGCACACGCTTGCCATGCAATTGGGTGAGATCTTCCTGACGCAGCTGCAACGCTTCAAGCAACTGCTTGAGCGAGTCGCCAAACTGCAAGCTGCGCAGCCCCGGCGTGTTCGGCGAGCTGACGTTGACCGTCACGTAGCTGGCATTGGCGTAGACCTTGTCCAGACAGATCAGGTAATCATCAACCGCGCGCTCAACCGGCGTGTCGAAATTCTTGCCGATATTGATTCCCAGCACGCCGCGGTACTTGGCCGCCTGCACGCGCTGCAACAGATGATCGACGCCGTGGTTGTTGAATCCCATGCGATTGATGATCGCCTCGGCTTCCGGCAAACGGAACAGTCGCGGTTTCGGATTCCCCGGCTGCGGACGCGGTGTCACGGTGCCGATTTCAACAAAACCGAAACCCAGTTGGGCAAAGCCATCAATTGCATCGCCATTTTTATCCAGCCCTGCCGCCAGCCCCACCGGGTTGGCAAACTCCAGGCCCATCACCTTGACCGGCAAGCTGGCTGGCGCCTTGTTGAACAGACCATTGAGGCCCATACGGCCACCGGCCCCGATCAGGTCGATCGACAGCTCATGGGACGTCTCAGGGGATAATTTAAACAGCAGCTCGCGGGCCAGGGTATACATGGGCAGGCTTAGCTCGATAAGGGCGAATGAGTAAGACCGGCGATTATACAGCCCATGCGTTAGGCTCGCGAGGCATGTGCGGCATTGAGGCTGGATAAATTGCAGAAATCAGCAAGAATCAATCTGTAACGTCGCGCAAATGCTGATATTCCGGGGCACGCAATCAATCTTGAGCGAAGCGTGTCAGGTCGTTTCGTAGCGTTTGGGCTGCTGTGAGTGAAGCGTAATGATCAGCTGAAAACTATGCTGGAGCGCGACGCAAACTAAGAAGTTGACCGGACTCGGTGAATTCCATGATAAAAGTCCCCTGCACACCCGCATGGCCGATAAAGGGCCGCAAGTGATGGGCAGGGATACTCACAAGACGGCCGTCTCGACTTTTCAATTGAATACGATTGGCCTGACCTTGATAAACTAAACGTAACCGTTCGGCCGGCAGAGATACATCCAGCAGGAGCTTTGGCATGGAGATACTTTGCAAATGAATGCCCTTATATTGCCATATCACGCAGGTATAACCCGCAAGTAAGCATCACTGAAATTGCAATGTTGCCTACTGGCAGCCAAGTACCTGGAGTTCTTGCCCGACCATGTCTCACCCAGAAATACCGGTTTCCATCAGTATGCGCCTGAGTACGCTGGCCAGGAATTTTGGCCTCGGCGGCCGTGCAACGCGTCAGTTGCTCGAACGGGCCAGCGCCCTCAAACTGCCCTTCGCGCCACTGGCCGCCCCCTCGCAAGCAATCCACCTGCAATCAGGCATGCAACTGCAGCGCTTGCTGGACCTGCCGCGCAGCGCACTTTCTGGCCCGGTGCAAGAAGACAAGGCACTGGCGCATGCCGCGCTGAGCAAATTGGTGACCCTGCAAGAACGCCTAGAAGAAAGCTTCGACCTGCGCAAACTGCACGGTTTCAGCGGCGCCAGCCCAAGTGGTGAGGACTACTTAAGTGTTGAAGCCTTTGCCGCCAGCGAAGCGTGCCGGCATGTGCGAATCATCAGCTACAAAGACTTTGTCCGCACCCTGAGCGTGGCCCTGCCGCGTTTTCTTGCGGGCGAGCCAATCGTGTTGCGCCAGACCAGCTGGAACGGCGACTGCCTGTATTGGGCGAGCGACGTGCATACCGAAGAGCTGGCCTGCGCCGTGGGTTACGCACGGGTTCGCCAACTCGAAACCAACCTGCCGGCGCAGATAAGCCGCTATACCTTGAACCGCGCCGCCGTCAAAGCCCTGGAAAAGGATTTTTACGTCTTCAACATGCCCGACGCCGCCTGGCAAGACAGCGCATTCATGAGCCTGCTGCTCGACACCGGCCTGCCCTATTCGCGCCTGTCGATGAACCGCACAGCCAGCGGCAATGAAGTGTTGCTGCTGCCCAAAAGTTCAAAAGAAGCCAATGCACTGGGTCAGGGTTTGTTGCTTGCGGGCGCACCCAATGTAACCGAGTACTTGTTGCCGCTGAGCGACGCCTGAAGCGAATCACCGGGCGTTAACCGTTTGCCGCGATTACGGCTCAACCCCCGCGCTTAACACACAGCCTTACCTCCCCCGAATAAATCGCCAGCCATAAAAAACCCCGCATTCTCAGCGGGGTTTTCATGGAGCTTAACAGCGACTATTAGCTGCTTTGAGCCAAGTCGAGCAACTCGCGGTTGGCTACCGAGTACATCGCATAATCGGTACCGGTTGCCGCACGCAGCTCCGCCAGCATGACCTTCCAGCGATCGACCATACGGCGATGCTGCTCCAGCCACACGCCGACACGCTCCTCGATATCAACCGGGCCATCAGTCATCTGCAACACTGAAACGGTAATCGCACGCTGTTGGGTGTCCAGATCATCGCGGAACGCTTCACGCGCCAGTGCTTGCCAGTTGTTCTCGACCGGCAGGCCCGATATCTGCTGCAAGTACCACGACAGCTCGAGCTTGTCGCCCACGGCAAAGTAAGCCACGGCCACATCGGAAGGCTCCTGCACCGTGACATCCGACGCTTCGATGATCGGCAGCAAGGTATACAGGTGGCTGGTTCCCGCCACCACACGCGCCAGATCCTCCGGCACACCGGCCTCAACATAACCCTGGAAGCGTGCCAGCCACTGCTCGCGGGCCGGGCCTTCGAGCAATTCGTCGAGGCTCAATGCCAGCGCTGCGATGCGCGGTGCGAAGTGAGCAACATCACGGGCGGCGTCAATATCGTTGCGGCGGCTGCGCAAGAACCAACGCGTAGCACGACGGCCCAGACGCATCAGCTCGTCCATCATTTGCAGCTGCAAGTCTGCAGGCACTTTGTGATCCAGCGCCTCGATCTGCTGCCACCAG
>MDTG01438545.1_pt1 | contig 12587 bp, 10 predicted proteins | sample 811421 | NCBI WGS metagenome assembly MDTG01 (sample SAMN05326645, study PRJNA326480) | marine metagenome | isolation source: seawater | place: Pacific Ocean: South East | collected 2011 | reverse complement strand
TCACTTTTGTAAGTGATTTTTTCGATGTGGACTTTGACGCTTCCGATTATATTAACTTGACCGTTTTTCAAAATGGAGTCGGTCATAATACATATCAAACGAATTATTTGACTGATACTCATTATCCAAAATCTTTTATAAATGATAATTTACTTTTGCAAAAAGTCAGTCAACGCCCTAATATCAATTATGGTTATCAACCCCGACCACCGAAAAAAGGCGGTCCTTATAGCGGAAGAAGTACGAATTTCGACAATTGGTATCTCGTTAGCAACGTTAAGAATACGTTTGATAATACTAGTATGATTTATGGCGATTTAAACACAAAACTTGTTTTAGATATAGATTGGGAAAACACTAGAAAATGTCAAAGTAGGACAACTTTAGGCTTTGGGTGGTATCTAATGGGTCACATTTCTGGAAAGGCAAATACAGGATTATATCCTTTTTGCACTACGACGAATAATTATTTATCCTTTGAATTAAATCATACTGGCGGACGTTTTAGTTATGAATCTTTGAGTGCTTTAGACAATAATCTTGATGGCCAACGACATAGTGAGTGTTATAAATACTATCTATTGAACAAAAAACAAAATTTCGCTCAATTGACTGCAAAGGAAGGCACACAATTGTTGTTTAAAGAAGACACGGGACACAATTGTGGGTTTGCACCCACATCTACGAAAACACTTTTGACTTATGATGTTGCTTTTGATCAAACTCTAAATCCGCTCAAAGATTCATCGAATAATCCCATTTCCAAAGGAACCATCACGTGCAGTTTAGACAAAACGTTATTTTATACAAAAAATTCTTTATACAAGTACGATCAAATGGAATACCAAGATACGACACCCGAATTTAATGTTACATTTCAAAACAAACGCTATCTTGCTTCTAGCTATTTCCCTAACAATTTAAAAATGGTCGACAAACTCTATTTAATGAACACCTATTTTAACGACGTTATGTTCGATATCGATACTAGAAATAATTTTGAAATCCAACTCCAAGATTCAAAACTCAATTATTTTAATGATACCAAATTATTAGAATTTTTTAAAAATGCGGACGATAACAATGACATCGATAAAGCACTCAATGACGATACAAATCCTTTTCAAAATCTCATGGTTTTGGAAGACACGGTCGATTTACAATCAAATGATAGAATATTGATACAAAGTGACCCATATGATCAAAACACCGATTTTTATTGTTCAAAAGTAAACAAGATTCAAAACTGTTTCTATACCGACACTCCCCAAAATCACAATTTGACTTTTGAAATGTACACAAATGAACTCACTTTTTCTTTGCCAGCGGATCAGATTAATTTGTTTTCTCCCAAAATGTCTAAAACGAGATGCAACAAATATTGTCAACACTCGGAGTATTTCTTTTATGAAAAAGATTCAATATGTTCCTGCTATACCGGAGATCCAACTTCATTAAGTTCATCTAGTACTACCAATGTGTCCTTGTGGATTACAAAATCTATACCAGAACAAACAAATTACTGCTACGGTGGTAAAGATAGCGAAACTATTGATTATGTTTCAAACGGAGTTGTTTCAACAAATATTTATGTGGCTCAATCCAAATTTTCCGATCCGTATTATGACGGGTCTGAAGATACTGAAAATTTGTACGTTCCTAAAACATTAAAAGAACAAGACATTAAAGCCATTTGTACCAATCCCGAAAAACCCATAAATGATAATGATCCCCTGTGCGACAAATATGGTTACGCCAGACAACAGCCTAACTGTTCTATTTTAAATAAAAACGAATGTCAAAATTACAAAGGTCCATGTGTGTGGGTGAATAAAAAAAAAATGGACCAATCGAGTGACATTCAAATAGGAAAAACAGAAATGGCACGATATGTTTTTGCATCTCCTCAGTTCAGCCCTGAAGCATCGGGTTGTTATCCGCTCACATACAAAATAGAATACAATCGATCGTCAGCGAAAAAATTGTGCAAATCGGATCATTTTTTAAACAAAAAATGTAGTAACAAAAAATGGTATGATTACAAATTAGCAAATACTCCATATTACAACCAAGTGACCAAAAAAAAGTTTTACACTGAAACTTCTAAAAAACGTGACATGATTACGTATTTTCTCGAAGACAATCCCGTGACCAAATTTAAAACAAATAAAAATAGAATGAACACTATAAATGCGCGAACAATGTCAGTGACTTTCAACAACGCTTCCAAGTTTGGTGTTTTCAGAGAAATATTATTAAATGGCATTCGGGTACCAGAAGAAAATCATCAGGGCGCATTGTTAATTGACGATCATCGGGTTAGTGTTTGTTCAACGACAAAGATGCCTGGATGGAGTGGATCGTGTATGTCCGACAATACCCAACAATTACTACCACCTCCAGAGAATGTTCCTCCAAATACAGTAGTTCAGATACAAAATAAAATATTTATTGATAACTTTGGATTTGTGGACAACAAAATTTGTAAAGAACCGGTAGATTTTTCTCCTGAGACCAGAGAAGTGACATTTACAGATGTGGCGGTGGTGAAAATTGCTAAAAATAGCAACGACGAAAACAACAAATATGTGTATACCCCTTCAATTTACAATCAACATTTTTGCAGACAGCCCTACAGACAATTTTCATCGAACCAGTGGAATTTAGAACAACAAGACATCAATTGTAGAAAATTATGGAAATACATGCATGTTGGTCTAAAGCTTCGTCCCATTGACGAAGATCAATTGTGTGATGGAACCATGTGTATTTTTTTTCCGGATGACCCAGTCCCAAAAGATTTAAAAAATTTTTTCAAAAATGAAAACCTTTTTTTTTCTTACGTGAATATCGCTCCCATGTACGATGTGTTATTTTTTCCAAAAATGACAGATGTTTCGATTACGAATAATGCAAATCAATTCAGTATTGAAGATGATTCGGCAATGATAAATTTTCAAACAAAAAATATTGATAATTTAAATAAAATTTATTACCACATTACAGCTGGTCAAATCACAACAGAGACAATTGAAGCCATCGCTCAAGTTTACGAAAATTCATGCGAAAATGATATATGTCAAGTACAATTGAACACTTACACGAGAGATCAACTTTTTAAAGTGACTTACAATAAAGTCATTGACATTGTGGACCCCATAGTCAACGTACAAGGTAATGGAATTGAATTGAGTTCTAAGTTTTGTACCAAAATTAATATTTATAATAGCGAAACGACTATTTCAAACTTTAATATATTTGGAACGGGTTGTGACTCAAAGAGTGCTATTTTTGTTCAATCAAAATCCATGTTACTTCTTCATTTAAATGACATTCATATTTACGATGAATCTAAAATATTCGAAGTGAAAGAAAGTCAAATACAGAACTTTGAATTGAACAATTGCACCACCAACGGTATTGTAAAGGGATTTTTAAACAACAACAAAAAAATTATCATCGAAGAAAAAGGATGTCCATTGAAAGGGTTGGATGATTATTGTTTTAATGAAAGAGGATGTAACGTGAAAGAAACGAATTGGACTGATAACGGAAAAGAGATACACGTTTTTAGATTAAAACCCACTCCCAATATTGATGGTGTAAAATTAGACAATTATTTCAACAAAGGATATAGATTACAAAACGAGAAAACAATGACTAGATTCAATGGAAAAAGAGAAGTCTGTCTAGTCATCAATAATGGATTTTTGGAAGAACGTTACGTTGAAACCGACAAAACGTGTACCAAATTTTTTTACGACACAAAACACGACCGTTTGCACGAAGATGGAAATCCTTATTTTTGTTTTAGAGCGAAAGATGAAAGAAGAATCATATACGGACCTTGTGAAGGATGTGATATTGGTATATTAACTCCCAGGGATATTGGATCTTGTCCAAATAAACTATATCAAAAGAAAAAATTTAATGAAACGCACTGTGACACAGACAGGGGAGTGCGATTATGCGACCCTCGGTGTATGATCGGACAGAACTTTGAAGATTTGACTTGGACAAAAATAGGTGTGAATTTTAAAAGTTCATGCTTTGATTGTTCATGCATTGAAGAGACACTTTATGGTCATTGTAAAAATCGGGAAGTTATAAATCCTGGATACAATTATGGTGAAGGAATTATCTTGACAGAGGGAAACGAATATATAGGAAAGATTGGCTCTCAATTATATCTTGATAGACAATATAATCTATCTGTATTCTATTTATTTACTTTAAGTGAATTTATTGCAATAAGTGTGGCTATATTATCTATTATTATTTTTAATATATTTCGTAAATCGACGTGATGGATGCGTTTGTAACAACAGAAATAAAAAATACAAATCAAGCACAATGTGTTCTTAATGGCACTTATTTTTTAAATTATAGTAGAAAAAATATGAAAGCGTGTGGTTACAAAAATGGAGACGAAGTATATGTCATTGTTGAAGGCGATAAAAATCCAACCATAAAATTATACAACAAGAAAGAAGGAAAAAATCACAAAGAATGTGGTTCTACTCAAATTGCTAACAATGAAAACAAGAATGACATTTTTAGAATGATAACGTTGGATTCAAAGTTGTATTTTATTCAACCATGTATGACAGGTCTGCCTGTTATAAGAAAGGCAGAGGAATTTAAGGATGTTCCAATTTTAATAGGCAATTTATCCACAATTCTACATGAAGGACCTTCCGAATGCGGAACCAAATTAAAAGTAAAAATCATATTTCCCTATCAAAATGTTAATTAATTCGAGTATATGATTTATAACAATTTTCAATTGATTATGACCAATAAGATAAAAAAAAAGAACTACCATCGCAAAAAAATAAACATCTATTTTTTTTTCTTTCGGTGTTTTTTTTTGTAAAACTAATACGTAAGGTTCATTGACATTGTAAATAACATTACATTTTTGCGCTTGTTCTTTCGTTATCCTTTTCATAGCACAAATTTTTTCAAGTTCTGAGTGTAGATATTCTTCCATTTCATCCATTTCGTCTTTATCTTCAGTGCAATGATCGTCTACATAAGGCACTAAATGTACATTCATTAGAAGGTCTCCGTTTTCCACAAATGCCTCTTTCATCTTGTTGTCCGTAAACGTTTATGACAAGTATAAACCCGTAAAGTCATTAATTTACAATATGGACAACGAACATTTACTCACACATTTGGCGATTTTAGCTTTTTTATATTGGAGATCATTTTTCCAATCGTCATATTATGAATATATCGTCGATTTTAAACAACAATTTATTGATATAAAAGAATGGAAAAAAATTATCTTATCCATAAATTTCATCATAAATATTAGTTTAATATTTTTGAAAGAAAATCTTGATAAATGGGATCTTTTTTTGTTATCTGTCGCATTTTGGTTAAAAATATGGGTCAATTGTCCCTATAAAAAAAGTATTGTTTCAATATGGATAATTCTATCTATTACCAGCGTCCAGTTGTTCCCGTTGATAGTACTACCTTTACACATTCTGATTCATCGGATCAAAAATTTGATTATGAACAATTTTGGAAAAATGAGCATTCATTCATACAAACATGTCTAACGTTTGCAACAGCCGATTGTATGTCAAAAATAATAATTGAAAAAAAAATAGAAACATGGATAGTTCAAGTTATTAAATCTTTTATTAAATATGGTTGTGTTTGTGTGGATGAATCGTCACAAGTTTACGAAATGTCCGATATCAATATACATTTTCAAAGTTCATCAAATATGAGTGTAATGTACAAATTTGTGAATCAAAGACCTATAATTGGATACACTTTTAAAAAAGAATTTTTTAATCCGACAAAATTGTGGTTTTACACAGTATATCCTATTTTTTCATATTTGAACCGAGATAATGATGCATTTGAATATAATTGTCCATCGTATAATTCTCGTAAATCGTTTTATGAATTGATACACAGAGAGAAAATGAACATAAAACGTCTTCAGTGGAACACGTCTCCTCGATTATTAATTCACGATGACAATACAAACTTAAACAATAACACATATGAACAAGGAAGATCTGGTGGATTTCATTTCGGAGCGGTAGTTGATAAGAAAGCTAAAAATGGTGTCCATTATGACGAAAATCGTGTCCAAAAAACTTTTTTAAATACTCCATCAAATGGATTACCTTTTCCTTCATTGCATGACGGTCAAGCCATGAACGAAATTAACGATTTAAAGCGTATGATATGTGTGGGTATATTTAATATAAATGCTACCAGTTGTGGTGTTCCGGGAGTATCAAATTCAGAAAAATTTAATGGAATGAGAAATGAGCCTATTAAAATAAACGATATTTATCATATCACCATTTTGCATAAAATCTTAAGCATATGTGAAGACCACAACACCGTTCAATTCAAAATACAAGAGTCGGAAAATAGAATTCCTTTTTCGATGGAACATTTTGATGTAATAAGATCGATTGGAACTAAAGAAGGTATACAAGATTATTTAAAATCAACTCTAGGGTTAAAAAAAAGTGATATAGATGCTTCAAATCTTGAAAGATATATTTCACCCGATGCAATAGAATGCATTCCGAAAACGAAGAAGATGAAAATTCACAAAAATTCAATCAATGTCCAAAAATGAAGACTCCAAGGAGATTAGATACTTGGGCATGTCGATACGACTGTTTGATATGTAAAGATCTCGATTTTTTAAAACAAGACAACACAACAAAAAAGAAAAATACACAGTTTTCGAATATCGCAGCTCAAGATAAAAGAATTTCTCTAAGAGTAGTTTATGAAACAATTAAAGATACAGTAAAGGGGTATTCACATATATACAGCACCATGGTTCAATATTTGAGAGATAACGACTTAACTGATCATTGGTTGGAAATTCACATGAGAAGAGATCCATCGTGTATGAATCATCTCGAAACATCTATTGATTATATTGATACATTAATGAAACACGATGACCTTATTTCAAAAGAAGATCAAATGTAATTTAAATTTAATTACACCTAAGATTAAAAGAATAAGAAATAAAAATTATTATGTCGGATTCAACGTTAATCCAAAATTAAAAAAAACATATACCATAAACCCATTTAAGTCTAAACATGACAGATATAATAGAAGAGCGGAGAAAAAACAACAAAAATTTAAAAGATCATTTAATAGTACAAAATCCTAAAATGACAAACATGCTTCTTAACTTTACCGTATTAATTGGTAATAAAGATATGTATAGAATGAAACGCAATTTACAACCCACACAAAAAAAAACCAATCGTAAAGGGTTTTCTAATACTAGTGGTAACATACATTTTAAAAGTTCGGTGTATAATTTTTTAATTCATAGCATAAAAGAATATACGGAATGTGAAACAACAATTGAAACGTCGAATCTTCGTTCTCTCAATTTCGGACTAAGGAAGTCAAATCATTACAAAAAAAGAATTAATCTACAAACAAAAAAGACTGACAAGACACATGTAATTGTCGCAAACAATGAAACAAAAACAAAAAGCAAAGATCAAATAAGTGACCAACACGCAAGTTCAGTGGTTTCCGAAAAACTTAAAATTCGAACAAGATTGCATGCTCCGGTCATAGGAAAAAAAGGGAATTGTGGTAAAAGTCCAAAAACTGTAAAAAATGCAAATAAAAACATGATAATGAATATAACATGTCCAGGTAGTTCAGATTTTTTCAATCCGTCTGTAAAAATAAACCGCGTTAAAGAAATTATAAAATATTATAACGCGAAAATGGAAAATATATCTTGTGACAACATTTTAATAACATTTCATGTGTTGGGATTAAATCAATTGCATATTGATTTGTTGATAACGCATCAAGATTTCAAAGTTCCCGATTTAATGTCACAATCAATCAATTTTGGAATAAATTTTTCGGGTAAGCATTTGAAAATTATTATATTTTACACGCAATATCCGGTGAAAATAAATATCACGGGCATAAAAAATTATGAAAATATTGATGAAATTATAAATAAATGTATACATCATATAGAAAATGCGATACGTACTAGTACAAGCGAATAAAAAATATATAAAAACATGAAAGAATACAAAGGAGAGAGTGTGACTAGATTTCAAACACGCATAGGATTAAATAAAAACTTTTCAAATTTCTCAAATAAAAAAAAAAATAAAAACCAAGCGAGATTAATTGGAACAAAAATTGATAATGAGATTAAAAAATATTACAAACTTAAATCTAAAGAAGATAAATTACTTTATTACAAGAAGTGTCTAAAATTAACAAAAAGTGTTATTAATAAAATAAAAAGTGAATTTGGACAATATACAATGTACCCTCAAAAAAAATTTGAAACTAAATTTAACAATGGAAAGTACAAATTATGTGGTATTACCGATTTATATGGAGAAAAAATTAAAGTCGACACAACCGGTAAGATTGCCAATGAGTTAATATCAATTGAACTCAAATACACTTCTACTGTAAAAAACGCTTGGAAGAGATATATTAAAAGTGTTAAGGGGGTAAATTCTATTACAGGACTTAAATGTACAATCGAGAACAAATATAATTTACAAGCAGGTTTTCCTGGAATTGTCGACCCTTCTATCATTTGCTACCTTCTCGTCATACATAGTGATAATAAAATCACTTTAACAAAGATAAAAATGAAACGAGACGTTTATGAAAGACAATATTCCCAAAAGGTGTTGATAAAACAACCCGTAGTCGAATCAAAATCGCCGAAACGATCGAAAAACGTCATAACCAAACATGCTGAAAAGTTTCAAAAGACCACATCCCGAAAAGGAAAGAAAATATTCAGTAAAACAAATAAAGGCAACATTAAAAAAAGACAATGTCAAAAAAAAAATAAAAAATGACAAATTTAAAAAAGCTTTTAAAGAACCACTTGGCAGAATTAAACATGAGTTTGATTCCACTGTCAACGAAAGGATGATGAAATTTACGGGAGGGTTTGAAGAAGTAAAATATGACGTAGCATTTTTTTCCAATAAATACATAATTTTAATTAATTTACCAATTAATAAACCAACAGATGGAGAGAAATACAAATTATTCGAAGAGTCAAATTACAAAAAGAAATTGACGATTTATAAATATAAAACAAAAAATCAAACAAATGGATTCTTGACTGTACATCCCGTTTTAAAATACATCAATTGCGAAGCAAAAGTTTTTGTTAATTCTTGTAGTAGTGAGTATGTTGGATATACTGATGAAAATTTTTTCAAAGTGTTTAATGATAAGGAATATTTGAGAAAATACAAAATGCACAGTTTTGACATTGTATCTTCTTTGACTCGAAAACAACATGAAATAATTTCCACGTTTATTTTAAATTCGGTGTCAGAAAAAGAATTATCCAAAGCGAATGAATATAAAAATATCGAGATGTTACACGTCACAATGCATTTAAAATCAAAAGTAATGAAATGTTATTTAATTTGTTTTTCCAACATGTACAAGCAGATGCTTGTAGAAAATAAAATAAACGTTATTCCGGAATGGTTAATAGAAGATATGGAAAATTGGTTAAAGGATAAAAACGAAAGTGTTGAAGTGTTGCTGGACATGGTCAAAAATTATAGAATGGATTATATTGGAAAGGACACTAGCAAATATCCGGGAACGAAGTGGGATAAACCAAAAAATAAAGGAAAAGTTGATGATATTTTTGTAAGAAATGTGTTTAATAGTATATCATAGAAAGAATCAACTTTCTAATGTATCGCAATTTATTTTTGTCATCTCATTATTACTATGCACGTTTGTAATACTCAATGAATTTGGATATCTTATGTCTTGAGACAAGATTATTTTTATATCAATAGTCTCATCATCGTCGTCATTATCTTTAATTTTAATTATCAAAGTAATATATTTAAATGACATTTGAAATAAACACATTCTGTATTTTTTGTAAAAATCCTCCACGGATACTAGATTTTGCATTTGCTTGTAAAGATGTACACAATGAGTAAAATCCGGCAAAGTTATCTCATCGTCATCATCTAATTTAATATCTGGATAAATTGTAGACACTTTTTGAAAAATCCTATGATAAAATGTATTTTTTATGGACAAACAGGATTGCATTCGATTTTCGATTCGTTTGGTGATCGCATTAAAAGAAAGATATTTGGAATTATAATTTTCATAATCCTTTAAAGTCTCGTTTCCATTTAAAAGTATATTTTCTATGTCTCTGGGAATATTGGATCTTTCATGAAGTCCTAAATCGTAAATTTCGTTTAAATTTTCAGGATCACTCAATGAAATGGAGTACGTGTAATTTTCTTCGCTTTTTCGCATTTCTGAAAATGCTTTTGTAATGGTCGTTCCATCTAGTGTTTGTTTATTTAATTGTACAATTAATCGTTTAGGAGATTGTATTGTAATGACATTGTGATAAGAAGAATAACACACACCGGTGACATTATTTTTTCGTGATACATGAAAATCAAATTCAAAATTTTCATAACAACATTCGGCTTTGATAATATCCATTCTATTTTTGCGGAGAACCGCGATAAAGTCTTAGTAACAATTGACCCCACTGTGGTAACGTCAAAAAAAAACTGTATGTAAAAAAAGTGACGACTTGTGAATGTATGTTTATGGGTAAAAGACAATTTTCGACGTCACATATGGCATTGTCTTCAACAAAATTCTCTTGATTTAAAGTTTTTGGTGGACAAACACCATGAAAATATTGTGATATCGGTTTGTCTCCATAACAATAAAAATGTTTCACTTGTTGTATATTTGAAATATAATACAAAAATGTGAAAATTGTGACAATGAGATAAAGAATGAATTTTGAAAGACTTCCTAACCATTTTTTCACCCCATCTCCACTTATTAAATACAACGGATCTAAATAATAAATGGGACTATCTGATGCATTTTTGTCATACCGTTCGTGTGCAAATTGAACAAGTATGATCAGAATTACATAAATCCATCTATATTCTTTCACTTTTAAAATTTCCATAATTGCCAAAATAATGTTGATAACACATTTAAAAATAACAAATTCTCTTTTTAAGTTTGAATTAAACAAATAATCGATATTAAGGATACTAATTAAAGAAAAAAATGTATTCATTGTCAATTTTATATTCTTTATAATATTAACAAAAAAATTTTGTATATAAAAATGAGTGCATCCGAGGAAACTCCGACAAGAAATTACATTTTTGGACAAATTATACACGACAATGAAAAACAATTTTATGAAAAATTAAATTCATCCAGGACAGAAAAAAAAACGTCAACTCCGAATCCGAAAAAAAGAAAAAAGGGAATCGCTAACAATATTGTTCAAATTTCAGACAAGTCCCCGCCAAATAACCCTTTTATAATAAACGACTCTTATACTTCAAAAAAGCGTAGAAAGAACCCTTTTCAATTAGATGAATCTAAATTAGATAAAGACAAAGAGAAAACGACGTTTTTACTTTTTGCAACAGAATGTGAATTTCAAAGAAAGAGTCAAGACAGTGGCAATGAAGATTTAGAAATTTTTTTTGACCACATTCAATCCGAATCAAAAGATGAAATAAAACACTATGTTAATTTTAACAAAAGATATAATACAACGGATTTTAATCAAACAGACAATTTTTTTGGAAGTAATCCAGAAGCAAACTTGGCTCCAACAAAATTTTTCTTAAACTCTTCAAAACAAAACGACGGAAGCTCGTTAAATGAATCATTATTGAACCATCCTGAAAACATTTCAAAATCTGAAAAGTATAATATAAGATACACGAACATATATTTATACAAAGATAAAAAAATGGATATAGACAAATTTATCGATTTATTGCAAGAATATAAGACTGTAAAAGATTTCAACAGAAAATACATTAATATTAGAGAATGTCCAGAAGCGGCCAATCATTTAAAAAATAAAGTGTATGGGAAATACAACCACAAATTATACGAGATTTCCAATTACCGCATGAAAAATCCAAGTTACAATCTTAGCATTCATTACGTTTTAGAAAATGCAGGAGAAATTTATACATTAAAAAATGAAAAAAAAATTTATGAAATTCATTCATTTTGGATGTTATATTTATCGGTTGCGGAAAAAAATGATAAAGGATCTTACATGACAAAAAATAAAACTTTTGAATTGAACAATGTCATCGCACATCGTATTAATATGGTTATAAAAAGCTTAAAATGGACTAATGTGAATTACTTTGATTAACATTGCCATAACCCGTCTTGGCTGTAATCTTAAAAAGAGCGATGGATGAAACTATTCCAAAGAAAAAAGATTCAATTATGAATGAAAAAACATATTCTACTATGCGTCGTAGAAATAGAATGTCGTCTATTGGTGAAAAAATTCCGATAAAGAAACTTAAAACAGGATCACAAGAAGATTTATCTAAAATCGAAAATACCGATTCCTCCGAAGAGTCAAATGAGTTATCATTGAACAATAATGAAGAAAAAAAAACAGAAAACGTTGAAAAAGTTTTAAACACAACACAATCACAGACTTGTTTATCACCATCATTTTATGAATGGAGTTTATGGTTCTGTTTATTTTGTTA
>MDTG01275771.1_pt1 | contig 12587 bp, 9 predicted proteins | sample 811421 | NCBI WGS metagenome assembly MDTG01 (sample SAMN05326645, study PRJNA326480) | marine metagenome | isolation source: seawater | place: Pacific Ocean: South East | collected 2011 | reverse complement strand
TTTCCTTCTTCTCTTTATCATAAGACTATCCCAATAATTTCTAATGAGGAAAGAATATCACTTGCTTTTGATGTTATGCCCATTGAAAATAATGGTAATAGAATAGGGTTAGGTGCTTAAAATATAATAGATTAATACAAATTAATTTTGGTATATTTATAATCAATGAATACAAAAATAAATTTTGAACCTAATACGGAAGAACAAAAAGAACTTATCAGTCTTTTGCAGGGTAAAAATTTTGATGAGGTCCAAAATTTATTAAATAAATATGGTTCAAAGGTATCAGCTTCGTCTATCTTGTCTTATTATCAAGGCATTATTTATTCAAAAAATAATAATCTTGATAAGTCTATAGAGTTTTATCAAAACTCTCTTAAAATTAATCCAAATTATATTGAAGCCGCAAATAATATTGGTTTAATTTATTTGCAAAGAAAACAATATGATTTAGCTCAAGATTTTTTTAGTAAAACAATAAAAATCAATGAAAACTTTTTTCATGGATATTTTAATTTAGGTATTGTTTTTCTTGAGAAGAATAACTTTGTTAAATCAGAATTAAATTTTCTTAAGTGTATTAATTTTAATAAAAACTTTTATGAAGCATATAATGGTCTAGGAAATTTATACTTAAAATTTCGGAAATTTAATGAGGCTAAAAAGGCATATGAGTCAGTTTTAAATATTATCCCTGATTCAGCTGAAGCAGTTTGTAACTTAGGAATAGTTTTTCTGGAATTAAAGCAATACAAAGAGAGTCTAGATTTATTTTCTAATGCTTTAGATTTAGACAAAAATTGTTTAAGAGCCCATAGCAATATGTCAGCTGCATTATACGGTTTACAAAAAATTGATCAGTCAATTATTAGTGCAAAAAAAGCTCTTAAAATTAATCCAAATAATTTACCTGCTCTACAAAATTTAGCTAATTCCCTTGAGGCAAAAGGAAAAAAGGAGGAAAGTGAAAAAATCTATCAAAAGATTCTTTCATTAAATATAAATAATGGAGCTATGTTTAAAAGTTATGCTCAGTTTTTACCTCTAGTGAGTTCTGAAAGTATTGTAAAAGAGGTAGAAAAAAATTATCAAGATAATAAAACTGATGGCGTAGATAGGGTATATCAAGCTTTTGGGTTATTTTATATTTACGATAGAGAAAAAAATTATAAGACTGCTTATCAATACCTTAAAGAGGGCAATAAGTTATATGATAAGATATTTCCTCACGATTTTTCAAATGATTTACATATTTTTAACGCCGCAATTTCTAATTTTAAAAAGGTATTATTTCAGACATTAGGTGCTGGTGGAAGTTCTGATTCTTCACCAATTTTTATTGTTGGTATGCCAAGATCCGGATCTACTCTTGTAGAGCAAATTCTTGACTCACATAGTTTGGTATCTGGAATGGGTGAGATACCAATACTTAATAGAGTTTTATCAGAAAATAATTTGAAGTATTCAGAATTAATACATCTATCCAAAACAAAAAGATATGATTTGGGTAATCAATATATAGATACAAGGAGTCAGTTATTTAGTGAGGGCAGAAACTATATTGTAGATAAGGTTCCACAAAACTTTTTATTTATAGGTATAATAAAATTAATTTTACCCAATGCGAAAATAATTCATACTGTTAGAAATCCTAAAGATAATTGTTTTTCAATTTATTCACAAGCTTTCACTGATGGTCAACCTTATAGTTATAATTTAAAAAATATATTTAACTATTATAAGGAATACAAAAAACTAATGCTTCACTTTAAAACAGTCTTGCCAGATTTTATATATGATTTGGAATATGAAGATTTAATTAAAAATAAAGAGACCTCAATAAGAAATTTGTTAAAGTTTTGCGATCTTAATTTTGAGAGTGATTGTTTAAATTTTTATAAAAATAAAAGAAATGTAACAACTCCAAGCAGTAGTCAAGTCAGGCAGAAAATCTATAAAACATCTATTGAAAAATATAAAAATTATCCAGAGTATGAAAAAAAAGCCTCTCAGAACTTATAAGTACTAATTTCTTAAAATTATATAGAAATCTTTTGTAATTATTTTTCTCTAAAAGCCGTTCTTTTTAGTTTTGTTACAGGATTAAATACATATCCCCAAACTGTTCTCTTTTGTCCAATAATTGATGTATCCACAGTCATTCCTGACTGAATCTCAATCTGGTTAAGTTTAGGGTCTTGAACTTCTATAAGTGTTTCGTAATATGGTTGTGAGCCTTCTTCACTTGTTTGTGTGCTTGTTGCTGCAACTTTTGTGACTATACCATTGAATGTTCCATAAACAGATGGATCATAAGCGCTAAAGGTAATTTTTACATTTTGTCCAACATTTACAAAAGATATATCTTGTGTTTGAACCATTGCAGCAATAATAAGTTGTTCGCCTTTAGGGACAATATTGGATAGTAATTGACCAGGTTTTAATACTTGACCTTCAGTTGTAACATCAACTGAACTAATTATTCCATCTACTGGTGATTTTACAATACTCTGATCTTTTTGAAATTTTAATGCCTCCCTTTGTGCAGAAACTTGGGATAAACGACTTTGAGCATCCACTAAAGCAAGTTTTTCATCAAGGAGCCTCATTTTAGATTCTGCTCCTTCATTAACTAATTCTTCAATTAAATTTACTCTTTCAGTTCTTGTCTCAACTTCTAATAGGGTGGATTCATAATTTTTTTCATTAATTTGATATTGAGCCTCATTATTTTTGCCATCAATTATGTATAAAACATCACCTTTTTTTACTTCGTCACCAAGAGAAACTGATATTTTTTCAAGTACACCTCCATATACTGCTTGGGCTACCTGAATCTTTGATGCCGGTATTACATTTCCAGATGCACGTACCACCATATCAATTTTAGCAAATAGCCCCCAAACTATTGCAATGCTTGTAAAGGATATAATAAACCAAAAAAGTATTGATGTTTTTGTGATATCTTCATCTGGTATTAATGTATCAATAAAGAAAGTCAATTTCTCCCTTATAGATTCTATGAGTTTTTTAAATATTTCTATAATTTTTTTCATTTCTCTTTTCTCATTAAAATTTATTGACCAGGTTGCTGCATTTTTTGTAAAACAGCATCTTTGGGTCCATCTGCAGCAATTTTACCTCCTGCAATTATGACTATTCTATCAACTATTGATAATAAACTTATTTTATGTGTGGCGAGAATTAATGTATTTCCAATATAATTTTTATCAATGTAATCTTTCATTAAAACTTCTGTTTCGCCATCAAGAGAGTTTGTAGGTTCATCAAAGACGGCCACTTTAGGTTTCCTAATAAAAGCACGAGCTAAAGCAATTTTTTGCTTTTGACCACCTGATAAATTATTTCCACCTTCTTTAAGTTCAGCATCATAACCACCAGGTAATGCGCTTATAAATTCATGAGCATTAGCATTCTTAGCTGCAGAAATAATATCTTCATTAGAGCAATCCTCTAATCCAGCTGTAATGTTATCCTGAATTCTACCTGAAAAAAGCTGAATAGTTTGTGGAACATATGCTAATGATTTTCTTAAAGTCTTTGTATCTATATTATTGATATCAAAAGAATCTATCATAATACTGCCTAAATCAACGGAATAATATCCAACTAATGATTTTAAAAGAGTAGATTTCCCCCCTCCGACTGGGCCAATTATTCCAACTCTCTCTCCTTCATTAATCTTTAAATTAATATTTTGTAATAATTTTTTGCCATCAATTTCATAACTAAAATCTTTAATTAATATTTCACCTTTTGCAATTGATACGACATTATCATCTGTAAATTTTTCATCTTTAGATTCCGTTAGCATAAGAGCATCAATTTTTTTGAAAGCTGATAATGCTGAGTTAAGTTTTGTCATAATACTTCCTACTTGAACAATTGGGCTCAATGTTCTTCCGGATAGTATTACACAAGCGACTAATGCGCCCATAGTCAAATCAGTTGAAGCTATAAGAAAAACTCCAAAAAAAACTATTAAAGTTTGACTAGCTGCAATTCCAGTTTGTGCAAATGTTAGAGAAAAATTTGCAAAGACTTTACTTACGACACCTATTTTATTTTGATCCGATACAGAAGTTAACCATTTATCTTTTAAAAAACCACCTCCTGAAACTGTTCTAATTGTTTCATGCCCATTTAAAAGTTCTAGTAAAACAGTTAATTTATTTTGTTTTGTTGTTAATTCTTTATCTGCTAATCCCCTGAGATTAGGCTGTATTAAATAGGCGACTAATACAACTAATGGGGCAATTAAAGTTGGAACTAATGCTATCCATCCCCCAATCCACCATAATATTCCTATAAATAAGATCATAAATGGTACATCAATAAATAAAACCATTGATGAAGATGTAAAAAAATCTCTAAATGTATCAAATTCTCTTACTGCACTTACAGTTGCTGCGCTTGAAGAACCAAGAACCTTACTGTCATGTCTAGAAATCTTCGAATAAATCTTATCAGCAACAGTATCATCAAGTTTTTCACCTGCAATATCAATAAAATATGAACGAAGCATCTTTAATATGAAATCAAAAATATGAACAATAACCATACCTACTGTCAGAGCAATTAATGAGCTAATAGCAGTATTTGGAACAACCTTATCATATACAGTCATGATGTAAAAAGCGCTAGCAAGAGCAAAGAAGTTTATGAACAATGACGCCAGCATTATTTGGTAGTATATTTTCTTACTATTTAAAACTACTTGCCAGAACCAATTATTTTTATTGAAAGAAAACATGATATTAATATGAAATTTTAAATCTATTAAGTAATGATCTATTTAGATGGCTTGATTGAAGATCAGAAATTACAAGTTCATTTTCATTATTGATCAATTGCTCAAAAAGGTTAAGCTCTCTTAAAGCAGCCTCTAAAAGAGCTGAAATTGAAAATTGAGAACTTGATATACTGTTAAAATATGTTTCTCTCTGAAGCTTAATATTAATATATGAATCCTTTAGTCTATTTCTTGCTTGTAGAGTTCCTGTTGCAGACCCTATAACGCTTGCAACCTGAGTCTCCTTATCCCTTTTGCTTTTTTCAGAATTAATCTTTGCCTGATTTATTCTTGCTTTTGAGGCACCAACTTCTGCACTACCTCTTCCAAAATTAAATAAAGGAAAATTAAAATATATACCGCCCCTAATATCTGAGTCTTCAGCATCCTCATCAACATCATATTGTGTGTATCTTGCGTTAAAACCAAATTTTGGTCGATATTGACTTTTAGTTAGTTCTAAATCAGCGGTTTTATTTTCTATCGTATTTTTAGCCACAAGTTCATCATATGTTTTAATGTTTTCGAGGTACATACTTAAATCATTAATATTAATTAATTCTAGTGAAGGAGGGCCTGAACCGTCATACTCTTCTTTGAAAAATGATCTATATATAGATGAAGCTTTAATTTCATTTGCTTCAAGCCGAGCTAGCTTTGCTTCAATTTCACTTAATCTAACATTAACAATAGCCATTTCACTTCCAGAGATTATTCCTCCATCAAATCTTCTTTTAACTATATCTCTGTATCTTTTCAGATCATTAAATAAATTCTTACAATAATCGCTAAGTATTTTTGTACTTGCGGCATTAATGTATATTTCTGAAGCAGATAAAATTAGCTCTGAAGCAGTTTTACTTAATTCTATTGAAGCTCGTGATATTTCAAGTTTGGCTATCTTCACTTTAGAATTAATTTCATTACCAGTATAAATTGGTTGATCTAAAATTACTTGCGCATCAAAAGCATCATCTTGTGTTTTTCTTAATCTATTCCCACTTTTTATATCTCTAGATATAGTTCTATCGTTAATAATTTGAGCTGTTAAAGAGGGAAATCGCTGCCTAGAAGCGAATTTTCTATTCTCAACAAATTCACCTTTAACAGCAATTGCCTGTCGAAATTCTGGTTGAGTTATTATTATCGACTGAATTTTATCGATAAATAGATCGTTAGTAAGTTTACTGTTATCAGATAAGACGGAATATGAATTTATTTTATCCGCATATAAATTAAGAGAAAAACTTAAAAACAGTATTAAAAACAACCATTTAATTTTAAAAAGATGAAACATTTTTAATTAAAAGAAATAATTACTTCTTTTTCTTAGTTTCTTTTTTTCCATTTGAGTCTTTGTCGTCCTTATTATCTTGTGCATCTGCAATTTTGTCATTTATTTCATTTACAGAATTTACAAGAGTATTGATTACTCCCTCAATAGACCCTCTTGGAATGAAAAGCTGCCCTGTTTCTTCGACTTGTCCATCAGGCTTAGTAGATAGCACTCCTACTCTTAAAATTTCATTTGAAAATGTGATTTGTCCAATACCTTCAACTAACATATCCGCCTCCTTTGTGAATAAATAATGTTATTTTGTAAATGGGTAGATTCTAAGTTAATTTCAAGGTTTAATATTTAATAAAATAAAAAAATATAATGAATTCAATTAGATAATAAAGAACAAATATTATAACAAATACATATCTGTAATTATGCTTTCAAGAGATCCTGATAAATTTAAAACATCGGATATTTCAAAAATATTTGCAAATTCAATATAATTTAAATTATCACTAGTATCACCTGATGTAACATTCGCTCCTAAATTAAATGAAAAGTTATTTGCACCATTAATAGTAATAACTTTTGAATTACTCAATGTTAATCTTACAGCATCCTGGGTAAAAAGTGCTTTACTTATTAATGTGTTATCTGGAAATTGTATTTTATTAGATCCAAAATTATCAATTATAGAAATGTTTGAGTTAGTTGGTATTAAGTCAGAAATTATATATATATCATCTCCATAAGATCCGCGCTCGGTTTCTCCTCCTCCGGTAATAACAATTATATCATTTGATTCACTATAGTTTAATGTGCCTTTATTGGTTTTATTATTGAAAGGTTCAAGCGTAGCTTTATTCTCAATTTTAAATGAAGAAAAATAAGGATGGTAATCATCATCTGTCATTTGAATTTCAAAAATTAATGATGCTGAATTATTATCGCTTAGATCAGTATTAACCGAAGTTTCTCTGGCGGTTATAGTGATGGTTGATGTTACTATTGGACCAGAACTTCCTGACGTAAAAATAATTTCTTGATCCTGTATCGTAATTTGATCTTGTAAGGATTTTTCTGAAATATCAAGCTGGTAGGTTATATTATTTCCTTCGTTAAATGAGTAAAAATGATTTTTAAGATTTATTTTTTCTTCAAGATTATTTTCGACAGTCAAATTATTAATATTCGTCGTAGTTAAATTAAAAAAGTTAGAGCTTTTAAATATCATAACATTATAACTTCTTCCAACATCTTCAAATTCAATAAACTCGACACCATAAGCTATTGTATATTCGTTTAGAAATGATCCATTTTCTTTCAATCTTATATATAAAAACTTCTCTCCAATTATTCCTGTGTAATCACCTGATGCATCAACCCCTCTAATTATCATTGAATCTTCGGATGGAATTATAATCGTATCTTCACCTGCTCCACCATTAAACTTATCCATTCCTTTTGTTACGGTAAAAGTATCATCTCCATCACTTCCAATAATGAGTTCATCATCATCATTTGTTCCAATAAAATTTAAGTTTATTTTTTTCATTTTATCCGTCTATCCTTTTAGAATATATGGTGGGCACGGCTGGGATTGAACCAGCGACCCCTACGATGTCAACGTAGTGCTCTCCCGCTGAGCTACGCGCCCATTAAGTAAATATATTTTCTAAGTCTCATTTTTATAATATTATATATCTGATATGAAAACATTAATTAAAGAAAAAAGTAATCTTCCATTTATTCTTACTTCACCTCATTCAGGATCTAAATTTCCAAGGGGTTTTTTTAAAAATAATAATCTGAATGAAAGTAAAAGAAAATTACTTATGGTTAGTGATTTATATGTTGATGAATTAATAGAAAATATAAAGCCATATAATTTAGTTAAATTATTATCTCAATATTCTAGAGCATATATTGATCTAAATAGAAGTGTTAATGAGATTGATTATACAATATTGAATAAAAAGCCAAAGACTTATAAAAATTTTATTGTCTCAGGGTATACTAAGAATGGCTATGGTTTGATACATACAAAGACTTTTGATCAAAAAGATATCTATAAAAATCCATTAAGTTCAAATGATATTAATGAAAGAATAAGTAAGATTTATGAGCCCTGGCATCAACGGTTAGAAAAAAAAATCAAAAAATTAAGAATGCAAAATAATCAAGTTTTTCTTTTGGACTTTCACTCAATGCCTTCTGAGGTTTTTAATCAAAGTCAATTTATAAAAAGGGATATAATTCTTGGCGATCAATATGGAAAATCATCAAATATTGAATTTACAACTGTACTTAAGAATTTATTCGAAAAAAGTGGTTTAAATGTTGGTATGAATATTCCTTATAAAGGGGGCTTTATATCGAAAAATTATGGTAATCCATTGAAAGGTGTACATGCTATACAAATTGAGATTAGAAGAGATCTTTATATGAATGAAAAAGAATTAACAAAGAAAAAGGAATTTGAGAAATTTAAAAGTAAATTAGAAGTTGTAATTGAGAATTATATAAAAACTTTTATAGAAAAAAATGAATTAGAATATGCAGCTCAATAATTTAACCAGGTAATGTATGATTATATTAGATGCATTATTTATATAAGAAGCCAACATGATAGAAAGTAAAAATAGCGAAATAGAAAAAGTTGTAAATTTCTTCCAAGAAAAGGAATACGAGAACTCTATTAATCTAGCAAATAATATTTTATTGGATGACCCAAGTAATCTTTTTGTTCAAAATATATTAGCGTTATCTCTAAAAAATATAGGAAAAAGAAAAGAGGCAATAGATTTATTGAACTCAATAATAAAAGACCATCCAAAGGAAGGTTACTTATATTCTAATCTAGGTAATATTTTTTTATCAGATGGCAAATTAAATGAAGCATTAAAATATTTTAAATTAGCGATAAAGTACAATCCTAAGCTTGAAAATGCTTTTAATGGTTTGGGCGCTGCTTTAACAGAATTAGGAAAGTTAGAAGAAGCATTGGAAGTATATAAAAAAGCTTTAAATATAACAAAAAATCCAAAAAATCTTCATTACAATATAGCTAATATATACAGAAAGCTTGATATCTATGATAAAGCAGCAAGCCATTATAGCAAAACAGATGTATTGCTAAGTAGTAGCCATCATTTAGAATGTTTATATTTGATGGATAAAAAAGAAGATTTTATTGTAAATTTAGAAAAATTAGAAAAGGAAGAGGTCTTAACTTCTTTAGCTTCGAGTTTGAGTACGCATTCAAGAATAAGATACGAATTAGATAAAAAGTATAGTTTTTGTGATAATCCCTTCTCCTATGTTTATTCAAGAAATCTTATTAATGATAAGGTTATTTCTAATCAAAATATTGATAACTTTAGTAATGAAGTAAATTCTTTAAACTTGGATTTTAAAGACCAAGCACTTTTGAATGGAGGAAATCAATCTGCAGGTAATATTTTCTTATATGAGAACAAAAATATAACTAATATAAAAAAAATCATTACTGACGAAATTAATCTTTACAGAAATAACTTTAAAGACTCTTTAGATAAATATATTTCTTTCTGGCCAGATGATACAAAACTCTTTGGGTGGATAATAAAAATACGTTCAGGTGGAAATTTAGATGCTCACATTCATAAAGAAGGATGGTTAAGTGGTTCTTTATATTTAGAAATTCCAGAAGATAAAGGAGTTGGTGAAGGAGATATAATTTTTAGTTTAACTGGTGCAAATTATCCCACTAACAATAAACTGTTTCCACAAAAAAGATTAAGTTTGAGCAAAGGTTTAGTAGTTTTATTTCCCTCAGCTTTATTTCATTATACGACACCATTCAAGTCTAAAGCTAATCGAATTACGCTTGCTTTTGATGTTATTCCTTCTTCAAATTTGGGTTAAATTTTAAATACTATTAAAAGATAAAGATTTATTTAATTAATGAAACTATCAAAAATTTTCCAGAATTGAGATCTCAGATCATCTTTTTCCATTAAAATTTCATGCTGACAGTTTTTTATGTTAACAATTTTACAATTATAGAGATTCTTAGCCATTTCTTTCGTCTTTTCATGGTATACAACCCTATCATTTATTGGATTAATAATACAAATAGGGGTTTTAATCTTTTTATACCACTCTTTTTTTCTTATTTTGATTAAACTATTTTTTACAGTTTTAACCCATGCATTAGTAGTTCCCCAGAGTCTAATTGAAGGTTTTTTTCTAACTAATCTTTGTGTCCTTTTATATCTTATAGGGTCACTGGTTAGGTCATTTTTATCAAAAGGTGTTTCAATGCCCATATTAGGTTTAGATAAAGGAAAAAAATTTTCTTTTTTTCCAAAAATATTTATCAAAGTAGTAACAATGAATAAAATTTTTTCATATTTAAATCCAAGCATTGGCGCTGATAAGATTATAGATTTAAATTTATCTTGGTTAAACTCTTGTGATAAAAGTAATAAATGACCACCCATAGAATGACCAACTCCGATTAAAGGTTTCGGAAATCTTTTATTTATAAACTCAGTAAGTATATATGATAAATCTTCACAATGGATTGAAAAATCTTCAATAAATTGTTTGTTTTTATTTTCTATCATACGATCAGACATGCCTTGACCTCTCCAATCAAAAGAAACAACATTAAAATTTCTATCAATTAATTCTTGTATTGTTTCGAAATATTTTTCAATAAATTCGTTATGTCCTTGCTGCATTAATACTGTTCCTCGAACAACTTTTTCGGATTCGGGCAGCTTCCAATATGCTAAGCGAATATTTTTATTATCTTTCATACGTATAAAAATAAAATCACCACCTTCAGGTATTTTATAATTATCAAGTTCTAAATAAGGTGCTTTTTTAAATTCTGTCATTTTATTAACATTGAATATTTTTTTTTATTAATTATCATAACAAAGAAATAGGAACCTTCCAATGACCTGGGAAAAAGAAGTTAAAGAAATAAAAAAAAGAGAAGAGTTAAGCCTCAACCATGGCGGTGAGGATTCTGTTAGAATACAGCATGAAAAAGGAAGAAAAACACTTAGAGAGAGATTAAAACTTATTCTCGATAAAAATTCATTTGATGAAGTAGGCAAAATTTCAGGTAATCCAGAATATGATGAAAATGGTGATCTTAGAGATTTTACACCCGCTAATTTCCTTCTGGGGTTTGGAAAAATAAATGATAGACCAATTGTAATTGGTGGTGAAGATTTTACCTTAAAAGGGGGATCACCAAATCCCTCAGGTTTAAGGAAAAGTATTTACACAGAAGAACTTGCATTAAAATATAGAATTCCTCTTGTAAGACTTCATGAGGGTGGGGGAGGGTCTGTAACTGGGTCTGGAGGCTCTGCAAAAAAACCCACAGTTCCAAGTGGAGACCCGGTATTTTCAAAAAATAGATTCCAAGCTTTGGCAGAATGTCTGGGGGTTCTCCCTGTTGCAACAGCGGCGTTAGGCCCGGTAGCTGGTCTTCCAGCTGCGAGGTTAGTTGCCTCCCACTTTTCTGTAATGACAAAAGACTCTCAAGTTTTGATTGCTGGCCCAGCAGTTGTTAAGCGAGCATTAGGTATTGATATTTCCAAGGAAGAACTTGGTGGACCTGAAATTCATCTCAAATCAGGAACAGTAGATAATATAGCTGATAATGAAGAGGATGCTTTAAACCAAATAAAAATATTTTTGTCATATCTTCCAGATAACTATTTAAAATTGCCACCACATATTAAGACATCAGATAAAAAAGATAGAATTGAAAATGAACTTATAGATATTATTCCAAAAGATAGAAGAAAAACCTACAATATGAGAAAAGTTTTATCATTAGTTCTCGATTCAAATTCTTTTTTTGAATATGGAAAAAAATATGGTTCAAGTCTTATTACTGGTTTAGCTAGATTGAATGGAGAGTCAGTGGCTGTAATTGCGAATGATTGTATGATTTATGCTGGTGCTATGACCGCTGATGCATCTATGAAATTGAGAAGATTTATTGAATTTGTTAATACCTTCAATTTACCTGTAATTAGTTTTGTTGATGAACCAGGTTTTATGATAGGTCCTGACTCAGAAAAGGCAGGAACGATTAGGCATGGTACTGCTGCTATATCGGCTTTAATGCAGTCGAGAGTTCCTTGGGCATCTATAATAGTTAGAAAAGTTTTTGGTGTAGCTGGAGGAGCACATTTCGCTCCAGATAGCTATGTATTATCATGGCCAAGCGCTGAAACAGGAACACTACCCGTTGAAGGAGGTGTAGCAATTGCTTTTAAAAAAGAAATTGAAGAATCTGAGGATCCAGAGTTAAAGAGAAAAGAGTTAGAGAATTTATTAATGATGCGTTCATCGCCATTTCCTAGAGCTGAAAGCTTTTCCGTACATGAATTAATTGATCCAAGGGAGACAAGATTAAAGCTTATAAATTGGCTGGAATTGGTTGTAAAAAGTAGAGAAGCTAATAAAGAAATTTTTAAG
>MDTG01152489.1_pt1 | contig 12587 bp, 13 predicted proteins | sample 811421 | NCBI WGS metagenome assembly MDTG01 (sample SAMN05326645, study PRJNA326480) | marine metagenome | isolation source: seawater | place: Pacific Ocean: South East | collected 2011 | reverse complement strand
CATTGCATCTGCTGCCTCTATAGCTCCTACTAAACCTTTAGTTTCCACTAAACCTAATGCTTGACTCATATAAATGACCTCCTCAGTTTTATTTTTCTAGGTTATTTTCCTTTGGTTCTTCATTTACATTGGTTTGACTTACTTGCTTTTTTCTAACTGTTCTTTTCTTAGTCTGTTTCTTATTTTCTTTTTTAACGTTGGCGCCGAACATTTCTATTAATTTGTCAACGTCTTCGTGGGGTCTTGGTATTACTCTAGCCGATAAGACTGTTCCAACTTTTTCGGCTGCTAAAGCTCCATATTCAACTGCAGCTTGTACCGCCGCCACTTCGCCTACTAGATTTATAGTTACACTTACAGATTTGCCTGCACCTATAACCTTTTCATATCCAGCAAGCCTTACATCAGCAGTATCTGTAGCTGCATCCAATGCAGCGGCTGCTGCAGATAATCCTACAGTCTCTATAAGTCCAAGTGCTGCACCCATAAAGTCTTACACCTCCAAACCTCTATCTTTTCTTACCAATGGAAGATAAAGAAACCTTTGGAACTATGTCATCTAAACTGACCTTATTAATTCCCTTTTTATAAGGATCTTTAATTTTTTCACTTCCTGAGCTTTCTGGAGATTTATTATCCTTTACACTTTTATTTATTAGCTCATCTAGTGTAACGTGCTTTGAACCACCTTTGCTTTCAGGTCTTGTATTAGATTTTGTATTTACACTAACACTATTTTCCTTATGGATAATATCCCTAAGCATATTAACTTCTCTGTTATCAATATGAATTTTAGATGTATCATTTCTTTTAATATCTGTACATCTATCAACTATATTTTTCATGATTACTCTAGTTAGCTCATTTGTCATACTAACACCTCATTATTGGTGCTACCTGGTTTGATCGAGTGTGTATAGATTACAGTAATTTTTTTCATAGTACAAGGCGGAGGAAATGTGCATACCGTCAGTATTCACATTGACGACAACGATGTAATACGGAAAAAGATGCTGTAAGATATGCATACTTAATTGCGCCATGTAGCACTAATCAAATAGCTTGTCAACTTCTTCATTTGGTCTAGGTATTACATTAACTGATATTACTTCAGCCATATTTCCAGCTGTATCCTTGGCATTCTCAATTGCAGCCTTTACTGCGGCTACATCACCTTCAATAATAACTGAAATTACGCCAGAACCCACTAAGTTAAAGTCCTTTATCCTTACATCAGCGGTCTTGAGCATTGTATCTGCAGCCTGTATTGCGGCTACCTTACTTCTAATCTCGAAAAATCCAATTGCTTGCCTCATCTACTTACCCCCTTAATCCTTTAAATTGGGGAAATATTTTTCTATGTCTATCTTTTCATAACCAGGAATTATTGCTTTATTGAATTTTACTGAAGTTTCTCCTAGTGGTTTTGTTGCATCGATTCCTATTTTATCGGTAATACCCCTGACATTATGGGAAGGATCTAGCCCTGATCCTTGGGCTCCATTTACTATGACTATATCCCTTGATGCTTGAACCCTTGTTGCAAGGGCTCCTTCTATATCATCACCATTGAAAATATCTATATCGTCATCCACAACAACAACATGTTTCATATCCTTATTACTGCCAAGTGCTCCTAAAATAACACCCTTGCCATCGCCTTCCTGCTTCTTGTTGATTGAAACAATCCCATGGAATCTGCATCCACCACCGATGGTCACATTTACATCCTTAACGTCGGCAAATTTACTGACATGCATGTACAGCTCTACTTCCCTTATTAAGCCATTGGAAAGGTGCTCTTCCCTACAAGGAAATGAAATCTGGAAAATGGGATTATTTCTGAACATAACTGCTTTTACTTCTATAACAGGATGGTCAGCAATCTTTCCATAGTATCCCATTAGTTCTCCAAAAGGCCCCTCTTGGATCTCTTTATCATGGGGTATAACCCCTTCAAATACTATCTCAGCGTGGGCAGGAACTTCTAAGTCTATTTTGTTGCATTTTACTAGTTCTAGTGGCTCTCCCCTCAAGGCACTATCCACTTCATATTTGTCTACTCCATAAAGCTCACTGCTGAGCTGCGATGCCAAAAGAAATGCATAGTCATAGCCTAGTATTACTGCAACTTCAATATCCTTTTTCTTTGCCTTTAGTTCCTTTAATTGTTTTGTGAACATTGGTGATGCAACCAGAATGCTGAGATTATCTCCACTGTTTACCTGAAGTCTTCTAATGGAGGTGTATCTTTTTCCTGTTTCAGGATCTTTTATTACTACTACACCTGCTGTAATAAAGGATGATGAATCATTTTCATGAAATGTCGGTATAGGAAAAGTTCGTGTTATATCTATATTTCTGGTAATGATATTTTCCTTTACAGGACCATTATCAACTATCTTAGTCCTCTCAGGGTTAACTATTGTATCCATAAACTTGAAGATTCGATTCTCATGATCTGTGTCCAGCATATCGTAGAATATCTCTCTATCTCCAAACATTCCTCCTATAATGGATACATTACTTCCCTTTACATTGTTAAATAGTATAGGTTTTCTATTGCTAAAGTGCTTCAGAACTGCTCCCAGTTCGTATTTAGGGTCAACTTCCTTGTCACATACTAAAAGGTTTCCGCTTTTTCTTAATTTTTCTAAATCGGCTCTTAACATTTGCCTTTCCATTTGATCACTCCTATAACAAAGATGCCTGGGACACTTTGTTAGTTAGTGGTTCGTGGTTAGTAGTTCGTAGCAATTTTGTCATTACTTCTAGGTCAACACGCCCACTATTTTATTTCCATCTCTCAAAGAGATTTGCTTCTATTCCTAACTGGTCTAAAACTCTGCCAACCATGATATTTACTAGATCGCCTATGGTTTGTGGGTGATGGTAGAAGCCTGGTGATGCTGGGACAATTTTTACTCCTATCCTAGCAAGCTTTAACATATTTTCCAGATGTATTACACTAAGTGGTGTTTCTCTCGGTACTAAAACCAGCTTCCTGCCCTCTTTTATAGTTACATCTGCTGCTCTATGAATTAGATTTAAGCTCATCCCACTTGCAATAGCTCCTAAGGTATTCATGGAGCATGGTATTATTATCATCCCATCGGCTTTGAAGGATCCACTGGCAACCGGTGCTGCTAAATCGTCGATTCTATGGAAATGGGTTGCCATTGATTTTAGCTCACTAATGTCTATATCACACTCATGTTTGCTAACATATTCCCCCATCTTTGACACAATTAAATGAGTTTCAATATTTAGCTGTTCGAGAGCCTTTAGGAGAGCTACTCCATATAGTGAGCAGCTTCCTCCTGTCATCCCAACTATTATCCTCATAGTTTTTGTCTCCCTTTACTCGACTTTGTTTTCTGTGTCTCCTCCACCAATCCATGGGTCAAGACCTTTTTCCCAAGATTCAATATATTCATCAACAGTCATTACCTTTGTGAATATACTTAAATCGTTTAATCCATATTCATGCATTTCTTCAGTTTTTGATGCACAAGCATCGCTTAAAGTGATAACCTTATATGCATTGTATAGAGCATCTGAAGCAGTACTTCTTACACATACATTCGTCCAAACACCTGTAACTACTACTGTATCAATGTTTTCTTCTCTTAAATAAAGATCAAGATCAGTGTGTGCAAATGCACTATGTCTTCTCTTAGGGATAATATACTCCTCTCCCTCAGGATAAAGCTCTTTTATAAAATCGGAACCCCATGTTCCCTTAACCGCATGAACAGGTCTAACTCTAAAGTCAGCATCATTCTTTCTATGAGCTTCTTGAATGTGAACTAGATGAACATCATCATTTTCTCTTGCTCTAACCCATTTAAATAATTTTTGTAGATCAGGTATAATATCATCAGCTCCTGGACACCTAAGAGGAGCCTTTTCTCCAACGAAATCATTTAACATATCTATTACAACAATCGCATGTCTTGCCATTTGAATAACCTCCATTTTTAAAATTCAAAAAAGTTTTTTCGCTTTTTGCTGCTCGCTTAACTCTATTTGGATAGGGTCATATCTTTCAAGTAAAAGACAAATTCTTATCCCTGTAGGAATCCCCATATACCGTTATCCGTAATCCGACTCCCCTAAAGATATGACCCTAACCTATAAATTAATACTTAATCGTCTTATCAAGCTTTTGGATATTTTGTCTTCTTATGAATGCTCCATATCCTTCTTCTCCAACGATTCCTGATTCATCATCATAAACTAATTTACCTCTAACTACTGTTTTAACTGGCTTACCCTTTAGCTTATAACCATGGAAAGGAGTATATTTAGCCATTGTGTACATCTTATCCTTATCAATAGTCCATTCTTTTTCAAGATCTATGATAGTTAAGTCAGCATCTGATCCAATGAACATTGCACCCTTCTTAGGATAAATACCATAGTGCTTTGCTGGACTACTACAAAGTACCTCTACTAATCTGCTAAGACTAAGTCTTCCTTTGTTGTATCCTTCACTTACTACAACTGGAACCATAGTCTCTACTCCAGGAATTCCTGGGAAAGCATTCCAAATATGCATTCCTTCTGCTTCCTTTTCGGTAGGAATTTCGTATGGAGCATGATCTGTAGCAACAAAATCTATTCTTCCGTCCTGTAGCGCCTCCCAATGTTCTACGTTATCTTCCTTAGTTCTAAGTGGAGGAGCAATTTTTGCAAACTGTTGGAATTCAGTCATAGCATCTTGATAGTTTAGAGTTAAGTAGTGAGGGCAAGTTTCAGCTGTAACATCTATACCCCTCTTCTTTGCATCTCCAACTAGCTTTGCACCTATACCAGTACTCATATGAACTATATGCAGTCTAGCTCCTGCATCTTCAGCGAAGCTAATACCTAGCTCAATAGCTACCTTTTCAGCTAAAGCCGATCTAGCTTCAGCCCATGCTGGTGCATCTGTTCTTCCATCTTTTTCATACTTCTTAACATAGAAATCACACATTGCAAAGTTTTCAGCATGAATTCCTATTGGAAGTCCAGTTTTAGCCACAGCTCTAAATGCTTCAAGCATTTCAGGGTCAGTAACCCTTGGATACGTTGGAACTGAAGGAGTCATATAAACTTTAAATGCAAGAACTCCGTAATCAGCTTGTTCTTGTACATTGTGAAGCCAGCCATTTCTAACATCTTCGCCAGTAACGCCTCCCCACATACCATAGTCAACTATAGCTTTATCCTTTATCGCATTAATCTTATGCTCTAGGTTTTCTACGCTTCTTACCGATGGTACAGAGCAGCAAGGCATATCTACTATCATAGTAACTCCACCACTTGCTGCAGCAGAAGTTCCAGTTAAAAAGTTCTCTCTGTGAGTAAATCCAGGATCATTTATGTGTGTATGTGAATCTATACAACCTGGTAGAGTAAGGTGGCCCTCTGCATCAATTACCTTATTAGCTTGAATGCCATCTAAATCCAAAGTGAATCCTGCAATTTTTTCGTCCTTCACAAGAATATTTGTAACAACTGTGTCATTACCCTGTGGTATACGCGCATTTTTTACGATAACATCATAATTCATCAGTAAATCCTCCTTGTTTTACTTTTTATTGGGTTAATAGCCTACGGCTGACAGCTTATATTGAAAACTGCAAAGTAACTCTTCATAGTTTTCTATATTTATGTCAGCCTTTAAAACATGTACTTCTAGAACAATCCAACTATCTCGCCATCTTCTAAAATGTCCATCTTATTTGCAGCTGGGACTTTTGGAAGTCCTGGCATAGTCATGATGTCGCCAGTCAGTGCCACCAAGAAACCTGCTCCTGCTGAAACTCTAATTGCACTTACAGTTATCTTGAAGCCTTTAGGTCTACCTAGTAACTTAGGGTTGTCGGATAGTGAGTACTGAGTTTTTGCCATACATATAGGAAGTTTATCGAGTCCTAACTTTTCATACTTTGCAATCTCCTTTAACGCTTTAGCTGTAAAGTCTACTCCATCTGCTCCATATATTTCCCTTGCTATAGTTTCGATTTTCTCCTTTATAGATTTATCTATTTCATATAAAGGTTTGAAATCTGCCTTACCACTCTCAGCAAGCTCAACTACCTTTTCAGCAAGTTTGGCTCCACCTTCGCCTCCCTTTGCCCATACTTCCGAAAGCACTACATTTACTCCTAATGACTGACATTTTTCCTCTACATAATTAAGCTCACTTTCGGTATCTGTTGGGAATCTATTTAAAGCAACTACTGCTGGAACTCCAAACTTCTGTACATTTTCAATCTGCTTTTCAAGGTTTTCGAAGCCGTTAGCTAGTGCTTCCATGTTCTCATTTGATAGCTCTGCCTTTGGTACTCCACCATGATTTTTAAGGGCTCTTACAGTTGCTACAACAACAACGGCAGCCGGCTTTAATCCTGCATATCTACATTTTATATTAAAGAACTTTTCAGCTCCTAGGTCTGCACCAAATCCTGCTTCTGTCACTACATAGTCCGCTACCTTAAGGGCAGTCTTTGTTGCCATTACAGAGTTACAGCCATGAGCTATGTTTGCGAATGGTCCTCCGTGTATAATTGCCGGAGTATTTTCTAAGGTCTGTACTAGGTTTGGCATTATTGCATCCTTAAGTAATAACGCTAAGGCTCCAGTTGCATCAAGCTCCCCTGCTGTTACAGGTTCATTGTCATAGGTATATCCAACTATCATCTTTGATAGTCTATCCTTTAAGTCTTCCATGCTTGTTGCAAGACACATAATAGCCATTATTTCTGAAGCAACGGAGATATCGAATCCGTCTTCCCTTGGTACTCCATTCCCCCTTGCGCCTAGTCCAATAACTGTACTTCTTAAAGCTCTATCGTTCATATCTAGAGCTCTTCTCCAAGTTACTCTTCTAGGATCAATGTTTAGCTTATTCCCTTGATGTAGATGGTTATCTATAAGTGCCGCCAATAGGTTGTTTGCTGTTGTTATGGCATGTATATCACCTGTAAAATGTAGGTTTATATCATCCATAGGAACAACCTGTGCATAACCACCTCCTGCTGCTCCACCCTTTACTCCGAAGCAAGGTCCCAGTGACGGTTCTCTTAATGTAGTTATAGCCTTCTTACCGATTTTGTTTAAGCCCATACTAAGTCCAACGTTTGTAGTTGTCTTACCTTCTCCAGCTGCAGTTGGATTTATTGCCGTTACCAATATCAATTTTCCGTCTTCCTTATCCTCTAACTCCTTATACACATCTAAAGAAATCTTTGCTTTGTACTTTCCGTATAGTTCTAAATTGTCTTCCTTTATTCCAAGTCTTTTTCCTATTTCAACTATTGGCTGCATTGTAGCCTCTTGAGCTATTTGAACATCTGTTTTCATTTTATTAACCCCCTTTTGTATCTCTGCGCACTAATTCTAAGTTATTGATAAAATCCTTTATGCAAACGTTTATTTCTTAGTCCATAAGGTGTGTTTCTAAGATTTGTTCTTTACTGAAGTTTTCAAGTCCAAGTAAGTAGTCTAAAGAGTTTAGTAAGTAATCTAACTTAACTGGTCCAACTATCTCAGATCCTGTAACTGCTATACCATATCTTGCAGCTTCTTGCTTTACAAAGTTGTAGGTTCTGTATAGAGGCGTCTTAGCACAGTCGAACATATTCATTGATACAACTACGCCTTCTCTTTCTGGGAATTTAATTCCTACTGCTCTTACTGTTGAGAATCCACCACTTGGTCCTCTTACAGCCTTTGCTATCTTTTTAGCTACCTGTACATTTTCTGTGTCTAAGAAAACATTATAAGCTGTTAATCCTTCAAAATCAGCACTTAGTATAGTTGCCCCTGCAGTTGGATGTAGTTTAGCAGGTCCCATATCTGGTTTTCTTTCATCCGTATGTGCAACTTCCTTTAAACCTTCATATTGTCCCTTTCTAATAAAGGATAAAGCTTTTCTTTCTTCACATCTTGCATTTAATCCTGAGAAGTACAATGGCACTTCACACTTTTCATAAAGTTCTACAGCCAGTTCCTCAATGAATTCTTTACATTCTTCAATTGTAATGTCTTTAAATGGGAAGATAGGTATAGTATCCTGAGCTCCTATTCTAGGATGACTCCCAGACTGCTCTTCCATATTTATTAGTTCGTAGCTCTTGCTTGCTAAATTAATAAGTGCTTTCTTAAGTGGCTTAGGTTCACCTATTAAAGTTACTACTGTTCTATTGAAGTCATGCTCTGGTTCATAGCTTACAAGTTTTACTCCTTCTATATTTCTAACTTGATCCACTATGGCTTCAACTACCTCTGTTCTCCTCCCTTCACTAAAGTTTGGAACTGCCAAAATGTACTTTCTTTCATTGCTCATATGTGTTTCCTCCTTTTCTGTTCACACTTTCAAATAATAAAACTTTAAAATCAATAAGCTGTCCATGTTGCTTATATGTGTTTTTTTCCTTACTAACATGTCTACTTCAAAATTCAATAAAATATGACAAATAACCTTTGTGTACATTTTATGAACAATAAGCAATTTTCAGAATATTTTTATATCGAATTTTGTATATTTTATATAAGGGATTTTTACACATCATCGTCAAATATAGTTAAAAAGCAATGTAGCAATGTTACTACGTTACTGTAGCATCGCTATAAATAAGGAGGGAAAACAATGGGATTACGTTTAATTGATCTTTCACAGGAAATATTTCAGGGCATGTCAGTTTTTCCTATGCATCAACCTACCTTCATAATGACCAATATGACCCACGAAGAAAATATGAAGGCAACTGGAAGTAAAAAGTTAGGATTTTCTGCAAGAAATCTACTTATTAGTGAGCATGGTGGCACCCATAGTGATGGAGTATGGGAGTATAATCCAGCTGGAGCTACTATAGACAAAATGCCTATAGAATATTTTTGGGGTAGTGCAATCTGTATAGATTTATCTCATATACCAGCAAGTAGATATATAGAACCTAAGGATCTAGAACAGGCCTTTAGAAAATCTGGTCAAGAAATTTTAAGGGGAGATATCGTACTACTCTACACTGGACATCATGACAGAAATTTCGGTACAGATAAATGGCAGACAGAATATACAGGACTTAGCTATGCCTCTGCCAAATGGTTAGCTGAAAAGGGCGTAGTTAATATAGGGGTAGATGCACCTGCCATCGACCATCCTGATGATTTAGATTTTTCTGGTCACTTAGTTTGTGGAGAGTATCATATTTCAAACACTGAAAATCTTTGTAATTTAGATAAGATTGTTAATAAAAGATTCCTTTATATTGGACTGCCTCTTAAGATAAGAGATGGCTCAGGCTCACCTATTAGAGCCGTGGCTTTGGTGGAAGAATAAAAGGACAAAAGTGTTTTGGAGTTCAAAGTTCTAAGACCCAGGTCAACCTATTAGATCATTTTTACAAACAAAAAAAGATTAAGTCTATGAGACCTAATCTTTTTTTATTTGTCTAGATTTTACTGTATACCACTTTTAAAGTTGCCTCTAAAAGTTCTTTTCCATCCTTTACTAGTGCATCACATTTACTTTGTGTATTATTTACAAGCTCTTCGTCGCCAAGTCCTCCTAGATTTATCTTTACATTAAGTATAGCTCCTTCTAGTCCTGAGTATGTCATTAAGGCTCCCACACCTACATCCGTTATTGCATTTTTATTTCCGTACTTAGCAAATACTTCTTGCTGCTTTAATATATTAAGACATTCCTCCGCAGCCTTTAATGGTACATTCATAGCTAAGATTGTAGCGTCATTTATGGCATTTCTTCTTGCGGCTTTCTCTTCTTCTGTTTCCTTTGGCATTTTAAAGGCTGCCATAACCTCATTAAAGGCTTCAGTATCCTCATCTATTATTTTTAATAATCTTTCTTTAGCTCCAGCTACTTCATTGAAGGCTGATTCGAATTTTTCCTTAATGTCTTCACTTAATTCGTTGTATTTCTTTCTACCTATTGTAAGATTTCCAACCATGGCTGTAAGAGCGCCTCCAAGGGAACCTCCTAAAGCAGCAACACTACCGCCACCCGGTGCAGGATCCTTGCTCTCCACAGCATTTACAAAATCATTCACTGTTTTTTCAACTAATTTCATCTTCCATCCTCCACTTAACATATTTTTGATTTAATCCTAGCTTAAAAATATCAAATAATTCTAGAAATATATATATTATTTATCTACAAATTTATATGAGCAAGGTTGCTTATAAACCCATAATCTTTTTTATCTTAAGGGCCGTTTCTAAACTAAACCTATCCCTTTCATCATCCAAATCCATATTGGTTATTTCGCTTATTCTGTTAATTCTATACAAAATTGTATTATAATGAGTGTAAAGATGCTCTGACATTTTTTTTAAGTTTCCATTCATTTCAAAATATACCTCAAGGGTTTTTACTAGCTCAGTATCCCTTTTTTCATCATATTGACATAGTGGAAGCAATGTAGATTGATAGAACTTCTGTAGTTCATCCCTTAAGTTATCATGGCAAAAGATTTTATATATACCAAGATTATCGAAATCAATAACAGTTTCATTTACAAAGGTCTTTCTCGCCTCTATTGCTTTATCAGCATCCTTAAGGCTCTTGTAAACGTTCTCCAAGCCCTTATATACTCTTCCTATTCCGATACTGTACTCTATGAAGCTCATCTTTTCATTAATTGATTTATCAATATTCTGCACTATGTCATTAATCTTGTCCTTTATTTTTTTATTCTTGTTCCACATGAACATGATTATTATACTTTTGCCTTTACTTGTAATTAAATACTTACAGGCCTCGTCTTTGCATATTTTATTTATCAGGTAAATTCCTTTATTTTTATATTGATTAAAGTCATACTCACTAGTAATACTGGGCATCTTTTGATTAAAGTGAATATTTATTATATTGAAGTATGCTTGTGGGTCAAACTTGTAATACTTTGCCCTTTCGATGGCCTTTTCTTTTCTTTTCTTGTCCAATGAGATAATGTCTTCAAAGAATTCAGCAGTATATCTGTTCTCCACATCTTGAATCGACATTCTCTTTAGAAATTCTAGAGCTATAATTGTGGATGCGGTCTCTATCGATACGATGTCAAAGCTGGTTACACTCTTTTCTGCGGCTACAGCTATAATATGTCCGTAGACGCTGTTTTTCAAGACGATTGGTACCATTACAATATCATATGCCCTATCATCAATCTTCATATTGCATGAGTATGTTTTGTTTAGACTTTGATTATAGACATTGTTGCTTAAGAGTTTTTCAATCCTTATTGTAAGTTCGTTATAATCAAAGGGATAAAACTCATCATCATATATGGATTCATCAAAATAGTTGTTTATAACCATTATTGGATTCCCTAATGTTTTGGACAATGTAGTTACAATGTCCTTAACCTCTCCACCTGTTAAAATGATGTTCATTAAATTATTATGGACATCCTCAACTTTTTGGAGTAATAGCGCCTGCTTATTGAATATCTTCTTAAATATCGGACCCATTATATCAGTAAAAGGTATTGCATAGTCTAACTCAATAATTGGAAACTTCAACTCGTTTGCTAGTTCCAATACCTCTTTAGGCAGTCTATCTAAGTAAGGATATATTTTTATTGCTATCCCAGCTAGCTTTCGCTTTTTAAGCTCCCTTATAAATTCCAGTTGTTTTTCAATCTCTGTGGCTTTAAAGAAGTAAGCTGTAGTCAACAGAAGCTCATCTTCGCTAACCCAATTAAGAATTTCAGAGTCTGCCATAATATTGACTCTATAAATAACATTATTATAGCCTTCAAATCCAGCAATTAGTTTACAAGCCTTCAAACAATCCATTTCCAGTGCTTCCTTTATAGATATACCCGTTTCCTTTAACAAGCCTCTCCCCCCTTAACAAAGCTTCCTTTACTTAATTAAGTTCTCAGAAAATTTTAAAAACCCTTCTACTTTTGAAGAATTTTAACAAAGTTCAATACTATTTTCGACCCTTTTCGCACTTTTATTTGTATATTTTCTACAAACGAAAGTTATTTCTAGGTCTTTTTTTAGTAGATTATCACTTGAGAATTTGAAATTTTCACCGAGTTTTTGTATACATTTTACAAATAATAAAGCTATGAGTTACTTAATAAAGTCCCTCATAGCTCTAATATCAAAATACTACTAAGAAAAAGTATTTTCAGTTATATTTTTTATTCTACTCAGATATTATATCAAGCTCTACTAATAGCTTTTTAATAACAACGATGGCTTGAGCCCTTGTTGCATTTGCATGTGGTCTAAAGGATCCATCTGGGAATCCTCCCATAAACCCTTTAGCATTTGCAAGTATAATATTCCTTCTTGCCCAGCTGCTTGCTGTTTCTTCGTCATTAAATCTTATTTCCATTGTCGTTATTATCTCTCCAAGCTTTGTACCGGATGCATATTCGTAGGCTCTCATGATCATAGTCGCCATTTGCTCCCTTGTTATTGTATCGTTTGGAGCAAATTTATTATCTTCAGTACCAGACACTATACCTGCTTCATATGCCTTTGATACCACTTCTTCATACCATGCTTCTTCATCTATGTCCTCGAAGTCAATACTATCTGAAGTTTCTTCTATATCT
>MDTG01310179.1_pt1 | contig 12588 bp, 9 predicted proteins | sample 811421 | NCBI WGS metagenome assembly MDTG01 (sample SAMN05326645, study PRJNA326480) | marine metagenome | isolation source: seawater | place: Pacific Ocean: South East | collected 2011 | reverse complement strand
ATATAACAGGTGTTGCGCATGATGAATCGTCTACTGTTGCTTGAGGGTTATATTCTGTAAATCCTGGTGTTGTACATCCATATATAACATTAGGCACACATGGAGCTACTGTATATACAATAGAAGTATCATCTCCAAAATTAGCATTTCCTGGTAATATAGCCATTATAGTATCACCACATAACGTTTGCACTACTGCTCCTCCGTCAGCTCCACCATAACATGATCCACACAAACCATCTCCAAATGAATCAAATAAGGTAAATTCTATAACTGTCCCATCTGGTATACATACTTCAGTGATTACTGGTACACCTGGTACAGAATAAGCTGGTGATGTAGCTAATACAGTTCCTGTTGTATCTGCTATTTCCCAAGACGTTTCTCCCGGATATGTATCTGGCATTATTGATACTACTATATTAGACTCTCCTGTTGCACAATTAGCTGGGGGCATTTGACATGTCCCGTCATCAGAGTTTGCCCAAGGATTATAGTTTAAAGCAAGCGGATCAGTACATCCTGGTATACAATCTGCTGTTGTTATAGTTAACGTATCCGTTAAGCTTGAGTCAGCAAGCATACCTAAGAAATAATATGTAGTATTATTTTGAGAGTTACTGTATAATAAACCTGTATTAGAAAAGTTTGCTGGATAATTATACCAGGTATTACCTAGTGTATTTATATCTGTTGTTCTAGTATAAGCTAGCATTCTGCAGTTAGGATTAGCCATGTTTGACCACTTATAGTGAACTTTGTTTTGTGCACCATCACAATAGTTTATAACATAAAATGTATCTAAACCTGCACAAAGAGGATAGATACATGAACCGTCATCAAATGATGCCGTTGAGTCATAGTTTACTGCAATAGGGTCTAAACACCCTCCGCTTGGTGGTGCACACGGTAATATGTTTACTGTAGTATCTCTTAAATAGAAGGAGCCTAATACAGGATCCCAATCTATAATCAATCCTTGACAAGTATTTGACATCTTAAAGCTAGCTGGATTTTGAGATACCCAACCATCACCATAAGAATCATTCAGTTGTATTGTATAAGAACCTGACTGAAGAGTTATTGTAGTGTCTAAATATTCATATGCAATTGTAGGTTGATAGAAGAACTGTTGTTGTCCTGAGCTATCGTTAACCATAAGAAAGTTAGACTCTGATGGTGCATAGAAATCAAACTGCACTTTAAAGTTTACCCAACTGTTTTGTCCAAACAATAGTGCTGGTAATAGTAATAATATTAGTAATAGTTTTTTCATTATTTAGTTTTTATTTTTTCAAAGGTACTAATTCCAAAACAACCCAATGTTACAAAAACAAATGAATTGTAGATAGTATCATTAATTAACAAGTAAGCATCATCTCCTGAATACACAAAACTAGTTATAAGATCTGTTAGAGCAAATAACACCATTATAGCAAAAGATATAAAACCAATTATATTCTTTTCATTTATATCATTCTTATCTTGAAATAATTTCCACATTATTTTATATATAGTATTTTTTATCTGGTTTTTTGTTCTTAACTTTATACCTTTTTGTACAATACCCAGTATCACACCAACCTACACAAACCATGTTGAATGTAAGTTTGCAAATAAGTTTACACATTTTTTCTTTCATAATTAAAAATCACTCATTATTAATTCATCAATATATTCTTGTACCTCTTCTCTTGTTGCTGCCATCTTAAAGCTTACATCAGCTTGAAATCTTTTTACTTCTTCACCGTCTTTAAACACTATAATAGTTGGTACAACTACTATCTTATGTTTAGTCTGAAGCTTAGGTTGTTTAACTATATCAACTTTACTTACATCACAATCATTTAGTTTCTTTAACCATTCAACTTTATTTGCGGCATTCCATTCCGCATTAAAATGAGTAACAACCACTTGACTATAAAGTTGTCCAGCGGTTGCCATAGTTAATAGTAATGTTAATAGTTTACTCATACCATACTCCATATACCTTAACACCTTTAGGTTCACACATCAGAACTTTTTTCTTTATAGGTTTCTCTTTTAATAAGGCTTCATCCCAATACTTAGGATTTTTACTATTTAATTTTCTTTTCTTTGCCATTTTAACATCCTTTGTGAGAACCGTCACATGAACCATCCTCAGCTTTTGTTTTACCACATACACATTGTGCCATAATTTCTAGTTTTTATTAGTTAATACTTATCTTAATTTGTCAATCTTTTCTTCTAATCTTTTCATGTCTTCTTTTATTTCTGACACGTCATCAGCTGTAGTTTGAATAGTTTGTCTAATGAGCTGATCTTTCATATCATATTCCATTCTAGTTACATCTGGTGGAGGAGGTACTGGTAATTCTTTTGCTTCTTCAATATCTGCTTGTAAAGCAAACCACATACCTACTATTGTTGCTATCCCAAAGGCAATACCTATGAGGGTCTTAACACTTATTTTAAAAGATGTATCTTCATTTAACTCTTTGCTCATTTTTTATCAATTGCTCTATGTTCATATGCGGTTCTGCCATTCTTCTTCAATGCTACTGTCAGCTTCTTTCTATTAGGTCTATGAGTTACATAGCTTACATGAATCCAATTAGGGTTATTTTCATCTCCAAACTCCCATACCATTTGATCAAAGTCTAGGTTTTCTCTTATATAGTGATATACCTCAGCATTTGTTTTATATCCAAAAGTGTCATCTATATCCATAGCTTGACCTTTCATATGTTGTGAAGTCTTAGATCCACCAATGGCTGTGTTGACAGGCTCTCCTCTAAACATACTGTTAATCTTTATAGGACCTCCTGCCCATTCTCTTAAAGGTTCAAACACATTCTCTGCAATATCCTTCATACATTTAATTTGATCTTCATTAGGGATGTTTTCTAGACCTCTTCTTTCTCCTGTTCTGCTATAGGTTGCTTCCTTCCAGCTTACATGTTTACTTATTCTATTCATTATTTTAAATTTTATGGTACTACTTCATATACTTCCATTGATACTAAAAATCCTGCAGGATGTCTTGTTGCTGTTCCTATAGCCCCTTCTGCATCAAATGTATCATGAACTATTAATTGATCACCTGCTTCCATCCAAGTTCCATTTAAACTTACACCTTTACCAACATATCCTACACCAGCATCTGCAGAATCTGAACCTGCTGGAGCTCCGTCAGCACTGGTTATTGTATACCATAAATCTGTACCGCTTTTATGAGCACGTACAATTCTAGCAACTTTACCACTAGCAACCGTATATATACTAAGAGTTCTTTCTGATGTTCCACCAGTTAGAATAGAGGGATTTAATCTACCCGCAAGAGTGTCTACTTCTATAAATGATAAAGTTGCCATGTTATGGTTCTAAAAAGAATAATACTTTAACTAAACCAAGTAATACACCAGTTGTAATAATCCAAAGAACTCTAGACACTGTACTTTTCCAACGTCTTATCTCGTACATATCCTTAACTAAGGGACCAATATCTTCTCTAAATTGAGTATTTCTATTTACCCTTGATACAAATCCTTGATCTGGATTTAACAAGTGCTCTGTAATAACACCCAATTTAGAATTAATATGATCAATCTTTTCTTCCAAAGTTTCAATCTTTAGTTTCATAATGTGCAGTTCTTCATTAACCGTATATTCTCTATTAGCCATTATTCTGCCGGTCTTTCTTCTCCTTCTTTACACCAAGGACAATTTTCCAAACACTCTTTTTGACTAGTATATTGTAGATCTGCTGCAATTGCTGGATTTTCACTACCAGTAACAACTCTACATTTACCACCACCTGTTACAGTTTCTCTTTTTCTTTCACCTTTATACTTTCCTTCTTCTTCTACAGATTTATCATCTTTATATTTCTCTGCATCATTAGCATCAGGACAAAGAATTTCACAGAACCATTTAGCAGAAGCCCCAGGACCTGCTTGCCCACACTCTGCTTGACAAGCTGCTAGAGTAGCATATGTTCCATTTCCTGTAACTGGATAACACCCTGAGTGTCCACAATTATACATGGTTCTTCTTTGCCCACAACCTGTTTCATTACAAGCTGCTAAAGAACCATATGTACCATTACCATCACCAGGATCAACACATCTTCCATCTACACAATTAAAACTTTCAGCTATAGGTGTAGAACCACCTCCACAAGGCTCATCTAAACAAAGTTGTAAAGTTGCAAAATCACAAGGTGCTTGTCTACACTCTATACAAGAATATTGAGCTCTCTTCATTGTAAGATTATCAATATCAATATTACAACCTGTAGCCAATGCCTGCCCGTTGTCAATAATCATTATGGTAGCTGAAGTTGCTGTAGCTTTATACTGTACAGTTGTATCTCCTATACCGTCAAATCCTCCATTATTATTATTTTCAAGTGTTGCTGCAGTAGTTCCATTAAAAACTTTAATGCTAGCTATTCCTGTTTGGAAATTAGAGTTACATGCTGTAAAGGTTGTAGAAGCACTCACTTTTATATCGTAAGTGTGTCCTATTGTAAGTCCGGTCACTTTTTGAACAATACCTTGTTGATTCGTTAAGTTAACTGAACCACCTGCTGCTGCTGGTGCGCTTTGACCTGTAGGAGCAAATGGATACCAAGTTCCTGCAACCATAGGTAATGCGTCAAGTGCTGCTATTGCTGTAGCAGAGTCTCCTACTTGAGCAGCACCAAATGTAGTAGAGAAATTAACACCATCAGTAATATGATCTGTTGTACTTCCTGATACCATTGTCATATCCTTTATATCTACATAACCTGCAAAATTTAATACTCCACTTGCATAACTAGTAGCATGTATAGCACCTCCAGACATTCTTGTTCCTGAGTCACTAACATCTACAGAAGTTCCCATCATACAACCTTTTTGTATACCATAAACAGTTTCACATTGTTGTACCCAAGTTCCATCAATGAGTTTGTAAGCTTTCATATATCCTGAATCTAATCCATTAGGACCGTCATCATTCTTTCTAGATCCAACAACTACTACATCTCCTGCAGCATTAAGTTCACAACCAGTAGCTCCAATTTCTATATTATTGTTTGATAAATAATCTTGACCAGATTGCCCTTGTATGTCGTTTCCTATTTGACTCCAAACCCCACTTCCATTATCTTGGTAAACTTGCACTATACCTTCATTATCAGCTGCTTTACCATTCATAGCAGGATGTCCAATTGCAATTCTATCTCCAGCAGCATTTATACTAACACTATGTCCTGTGTTGTTTTTAAATCCTACATTTCCATTAAGATTTCCGTATGATGCCCAAGCTGAAGATGCATATTTATAAACTGCCCATCCACCATCACCAGAGTTTCTACCAGGGAATCCTACTACAAGTTTAGTTCCATCATCACTAATACCAAGAGCTCCCATTACAAATGTATCTCCTGTAATAGAAGTAGGGGTTGTAGGTGTTATATCAGCTCCTTGTTGAGCCCATGTTATACCGTTTGAAGTAGTATAAACTTTTACTTCTCCCATGTGATTATTTGTAGTTGGACCACTAAACGCAACTTTATAACCATCTCCACTTAGTGAAACTGAGTATCCTAAACCTGCTAAACTATCTGCTCCTATTTGAAGAGTCATAGTCCAACTTGATCCGGTCCATCTGTATACATATATTTTTCCTTGACCATTGTTATGACCTGGCGCACCTACTGCTATGTAGTTTCCATCTAAATCTATATCAACAGATGAACCAAATTTTGCACCATTTGATTCACCAAATAATGTTTGTCCTTTCTGTACTGGAGTACCTGAAACATATGTATATACTCTAACTGAACCACAATTGCTAGCGGCTGCGTTGTTTTCACTCCAATATTCTCTTTGGAATTTTTCTTTTACACCATGTTCGCCTGCTGAATCTTGAGGACCTGGACCCTCTCCACAATCATGATAAGGAGCCCCAACAACTGTTACAAGCCCGTCTCCAGATATAGCGTGAGCTAATCCTGATTTTTCATTATCTTGTATTCCATCTATTCTAGCTACTGAAGTCATTGTACACGTATCTTCATAAGCTTGCTCACAATTGTATCCTAATACTGGATCAACCCAGTTAACATCAATACATTGAGTTACGGTACATGCATCAGGAAGAAAAGAATCTGTTACTGTTAAACACCATAAACCGCTTTGTGTAGGTGTAAAATCTGGAATAACTGTTGAGGTCGTTCCTGCTGCAATATTAACACCATTAAGAGTCCATTGGTAAGAATAAGCAGGTGTTCCACCGGAAAGACCTACTACAGAAATAGTACCTAACGTAGGTTGTGTTATTAATGTAAAGTTAATAGGGTAGTTACTTATTCCAACAGTATATGTTGCTGTTTCTGTACATCCATTGTCATCTGTTACAACAACCGTATAGCTTCCTGCACTTACACAAGATAGATCTTCTGTATAGTATGGTCCGCCTAATCCTGTCCATAGATAAGTGAATGGTGCTGTTCCACCACTGACAGTTAAGTCAATAGATCCGCAACAATCTCCACATAAATCTTCATCTACAATTACAGCGTCTAAAGTCATACCTGATGCAGTTGAAGTAACTGCGGCAGAACCATTCCATTTACAACCATTAGCGTCTGTTACTTCTAAGTAGTAGGTTCCTGCAGCTAAATTATCAATCACCGGATCAGTTGGACCATTAGTAGTCCCTGAAACAGGAATTGTTCCTGAAGCGTCTACTGTCCAGTAATAACTGTAAGGTGCTGTACCTCCAGTTGGTGTAGCAGAAGTTAAGATTCCTCCTGTTCCGTTACAAGTTACATTAGATGTAACAGTAATACTATTAGTAATACTACCTGCTGCTGCAATCATTATTACTTCCGTGTCTGTACAACCGTTGTCATCAGTAACTACAACTTGATAAGTACCAGGACCAATATTAAGTAGATCAGATGCAGTAGCTGCGTTAGATCCTAAAGACCCTTGAGGTGTTGCTGTTGGTGTTGTCCAAGCATATGTATATGGAGGTGTACCACAAGGTGTATTAGTGCTAACAAATATATCTGTTGTATTGCCTGATTGTAACTGCCCTGTTAATGAGAGATTAGTTATACATCCATTTCCAGTAGCAGAATTACCTGTTGTTTGTATTTCATATACATAACCTGCTCCTTGATCACCTGTAATCACTGTACCTGGAACATCACCGTTATTAAATGGAGCTCCTATTACAAACATATCTCCAGTAGCATTTAACATTCCATCAAAACCAAAGTAATCTCCACCAAATTCTCCTCTTTTTTCATCTGCTACTAAATCCCATGAAGTTGTTCCTGAGTTCCAATCATATACTTTTACAGATCCTGCATCAGCTTGTCCAGTAGCTCCGCTTTCATCAGTAGTTGTTTTTGGAGCAGTTACCAATACTCTATTACCTGCGGTATTAAGTGATACGGCCCAACCTGAATAACCAAAGGCTTCTGGTCCGTCTATATCAGCACCCTTTTGTGTCCAAGCTGATCCTCCCCATTCATAAATTCTTACGTGTCCACTAGACATTCCGTTTATTCCATCATTCTTTTCAGCTCCAATAGCTATAATAGTTCCAGCTCCGTTTATATCAACAGAAGTACCAGAGAAATCTTCTGCGGCTTCTCCGTCAACGTCTGCTCCCATCTGTGCCCATGCACTACCATTCCATTGGTAAACTCTTACGTGACCTGAATCATTACCAACTGCATCATCTCCTGGAGCTCCAATTACTACTTCAGATCCATCATCAGATATACCTAAGCTAAAACCAAAATTATCACTACCACTTTCTCCGTTTATAACAGCGCCTTTTAAAGCCCAATCATTAGTACCTGAGTTCCATTCATAGATCTTTACTGCACCTGTATTACCACTAACACCTTTTGCACCAACCGCTATATGTGTACCATCACCTGACATAACAACAGCGTGTCCAAATTGATTATCATCAGCAGCACCGTGTATTGCAGTACCTTTAGGTTCCCATACTCCATAACAAGATCCTGCATTAGTTTCTGTGTAGTAGTAAGCTGTTACTTTACCGTTCTGTGTAAGACCGTTAGAATCAGTAAAAGGACTTCCAATAGCACATAATGATGCATCGTGTGAAATAGATATACTTTCTCTATCTCCTATATTATCTCCAGAAACATCACCGTGAATTGCTGTTGAAGCAGCATAAGCACCACCACTATAAGGGTATGTTGATCCTCCATTACATATTCTATATGTTCTAACAGTTCCTTTTCCTGAATTATTTGCTGGTAACCCTATCATAAATGTCATACCATCTGCTGACATTGCAACCCCTTTACCTGTTAAAGGAGGAGTATTTGAATTATATCCACCAGCAACCTTCATGCCTGATGATTGATCAAACAGTCTTTCCCAAGTTGAAACTGATCCTGCACCAGTTACTCCATCATATTCAACTGCAACATAGACACTAGATTTTGAAGCAACAAATGTAACAGAATGAGTACCTGCTGTTGTTAAAGTACTTGTTCCTGTTAAAGTTTCTTGAGTAAATGCTGAACCACTATCGTACCATGCTGAAAGTTTCCATGTATCTCCAGAAGTAAACGAAGCTGCATCAATAGTTATTGAATATGTATATGTTTGCCCAGGGGTAAGTCCAACAACTAATTGTCCCATATCTGTACCTGGTAAGAAACAAAGTGTATTAGCAGCAGCACCTGCTGTTTGTACAGGAAATGTTCCATTATCACTATATAATTGCCAAACACCTGAACTAAATGGTGCACTCATAAACGCAGATACATTTGTATAATTAGTAACATCCCCCCAAGTTGAAAAGTCTGTAGTTATTTGAAAAGTTTGATTATCATTTACCCAATCGTAAAATGGTCCACCAGATAAAGTGTTTAAGCTAAATCCTCCATTAACTATATATTCTGTAGTTGATCCTGATTGATCACAAGGAATAGGATCAGCAGTTAGTGTAGCATCAAACGTACAATGATCTTTTAGCATGAAAGTACCAGTACAAGTACATCCGTTTGCATCTGTTACTGTATAATCGTATAATCCTGTAGTAGATAATCCTGTTAATGCAAAGTTAGTTGATGTAAATCCACTTGGTCCTGTCCATGCAATAGTATAAGAAGCAGTACCACCACTTGCAGTAACTGTAACTGCTCCATCATTTCCAAGACAGCTCATTTGAGATTGAGAAGTTTTTATACATTGTAATACTGGTGGGTCAGTTAAAGTAACTGGTACAGAACTAGCAATCATTGTAATAAGACCTGTTGTATCATTAGTTGCAAAGTAGTCATATGTATAGTTACCTGAACATAAATCTCCTCCTGAATTTCCAAAAACATGAGGTGAAGGGAAAGAAGCTAAAGGTCCGTGTGTATGAATAGCCGTACCACCAGAATTATATAAAACTAATGTGAATTTTTCTCCTGTAAAAGTTTGTACGGAAGGTGTCCAAGTTATAAATCCGTCACAAGTACTACCTGTATTTTCATTATAACAATCTGGATTTGTAGCAACATGGGTGATTGTTGGCATTGGGTCCATTGGACAAACTATGTCTACATTCTTAGTTACATTACATCCATTAGTATCAGTAGCTGATAAAACGTATACTCCTGAAGTTACACCACTTAACGTACTACCACTAGTTGTGGTGCTTGTTGAATTTTCAGTTATTGTATAAGTATAAGGAGCTGTACCACCAGTTGCAACAAATGAGATAGTTCCATCAGAACCACCTGCACTACAATAAGTTGGTTGGTTTACTGTTTCATTAATTGTAACTGCTGTTGGGTTTACTACCATTGATGAACATGTTTGTGTTCTTGGTGTTCCACTTGAGTCAGTTACAGTAAGCTGCCAGAATTCACCTGGTGTTAATTGTTCTGTTGCACTTGGGCATGAGAACCATGGTCCAGCAACAACATTAGCGCCACCTTGAGTACAAGTAGGTGTACTATTAGCAGGGTGAGATGCAACTTGTACAGAAGCACCACCTGACCATGCAGGTGTACCGGAAATAGAACCACTTGCGCTAATTGTAACAGGATAAGTAGCACTTGCATCCAACATTATGTGCCAGTTTACTTTATCATCTTTACAAGGAGCTTCATTTATACAACACTCAATATCTAAGCTTGAAGGTGTATCTAAATTTATAACTACTTGACAAGTTGTTGAACAACTATCAGAATCTGTAATTGTTACTGAATATGTACCAGGAACAGACACTGCAGCGGTAGCAACGTTTCCAATTGCTGCTGCTCCACCAGGAACAGTCCACGCATAAGTTAATTGGTTACCCCATCCTCCAGTAACGACAGCTGTTACTGATCCGTCTACTAAAGCACCACCTGCAGTATAATAAGGATCTACTCCTGTTACTGTACAAGCAAGAGGAGCTAAAGGTCCTTCTACAATTCCTACACATGTTGCAACTACATCATCTGCAGCATTACCTGCAGTACCGTTATCACTAGTCAATACACAAGTATAAGAACCTGCTGCAAGACTTGATATTGTTTGTGTTGTAGCACCAGTGTTCCATAAGTAAGTAATAGTAGATCCTGCAGCTGCACCTGTAAAGTTAGCTGTTAATGTTCCATTAGTGTCACCATGACAAGCTAATTTAAATTGATCTATTCTACATCCTGCTGGCTCTGGTTCATCATCACCTTGACAAAGGTAACAATCTAAACACCATATTTCTTTATCTGTTAATGCTCTATCAAACTGCATAAATGTTGCAACTTTACCGTCAAGAGGGTTAGTTCCATCATATCCTATCGTACTTACATCATAATTACCAGTTGCAATAAAGGTTGGTCCCCAAGCAAGACCACCTACAAATAATTGACAAACGTCATTTAGTCTTCTAAGTGTTACATTCAACATTTCACATGGTGGTGTAAGACCTGATTGAGGACTAAGAGTTGGTCCTGTTATAGTTTGTGTAACGTTATTAAATTCAACATCTATAGTGGTATCACTAGTTATCGTTACTGAGTCATTGTCAGTACTACTATTCCATAGAGCATGAGTAGTAAATGTTCCTGCAGTTACTGGTATAAATCCAAGAAGTATTGTAAAGTCTTGACCAACTGCATAAGATACCTTTGCAAAAGTAAGTTTATCGTCTGTCCCATCAAACAATAGTGTACTGTCTGCTGAATTCCAAAGAGGTTGATTACCACTTCCTGGCATTGCAGCATCGTTAGTTCCTATTTCATCATTCCAATAAGAAACAGCAGTACCGTTTCCAATAGTTGCTGTATCTGCTGGTAGTGCGTAAGCAGTACCACCTGCTGTTACATTAAACTTTTGTCTTAGCCAATGTTGTATGTTAGGTATTAGATGTGCTGATGACGCACAAGGATCACAATCATTAAGCCAGATCCCCTGGTTAACTGTTCCTGCTATTTGGTTACAATTGATGTGTGTTGAATTTCTTGACATTTCTTTTAATTTTTTATATTGTTCCTACAATTACCACGTTATCTGCAGTTACTTTAAATGAATTAGTAACAAATCTGTTAGTCTCTTTCCCTACTCCTTCAGCAGCATCAAAGTTCACTGTAACTCCTACGGGAATAGTCATTACATTACCACAGTTTTCTAATGTTACGGTACATGTACCAAAATGATTATAAACTGAAAAAGTTCTGAACCTTTCCCCAAATGTTTTAGTTGTATTTGTTGTCCAGGTTATACCAAATGGGACAACAGTGTTAGTTCTTTTATTCGGTGTTACTTGCATGATGTTGAATTTTTATTATTTTTGTATTCTACTTTCTATATATAATATACAAAATCTTTTTAAAAGTAGAAAGCAAAAAGAAAAAAAACAAATATGTTTGATTTATCAATTTATACTACTAAATATAAATATAATTATGTATCTTACATATACACAATTTGCTATTTTAAGCAAGCAATATAAACCCCTCAAAAAAAAATAAGAAATGAAGTTAAACAACAAAATTTTAAGTGACATCACAGTCCACATGAAGTATGCTAAATATCTACCTGAATTAAATAGAAGAGAAACTTGGGAAGAGTTAGTTACAAGAAATAAAAATATGCATATAAAACATTACCCTCATATCAAAGAGGATATCGATAAAGTATATGAGATGGTATACAATAAGCAAATATTACCATCAATGAGATCAATGCAGTTTGGTGGTAAACCAATTGAGATTGCTCCTAATAGAATATATAATTGTGCTTATATGCCTATTGATCATGTTGACTCATTTAGTGAGTGTATGTTTTTGTTGTTAGGTGGAACAGGTGTTGGTTATTCTGTTCAGAAACATCATGTTGCTCAACTTCCTCCAATAAATAAACCTTACCCAAAAAGAACTAAAAGATATTTAATCAGTGACTCTATTGAAGGATGGGCTGATTCAGTTAAGATACTAATGAAGTCTTACCTCAATGGTAGATCTTCTAAGATTATATTTGACTTCTCAGATATTAGACCAAAGGGTGCTAGACTTGTAACATCTGGTGGTAAAGCTCCTGGTCCTCAACCACTTAAGGAATGTTTATTAAAAATTGAAGGTCT
>MDTG01413258.1_pt1 | contig 12589 bp, 11 predicted proteins | sample 811421 | NCBI WGS metagenome assembly MDTG01 (sample SAMN05326645, study PRJNA326480) | marine metagenome | isolation source: seawater | place: Pacific Ocean: South East | collected 2011 | reverse complement strand
TTTTATATCAACAATTATTACTAATTATTTTCTATCAACTATGGTAGCTGACCATTGAGCATCAGCCATTTTTTTTCCAGAAACAAAAGCTTCGCCTTTATATTTCCAAACTCTCCCGTGAGATCTTATAGCTTCAATTTTGAGTTCTAATTGGCAGTCTGGGACAACTGGATTTCTAAATCTAGCTTTCTCAACACTCATTAAGAATACAAGTTTGTTTTGATAGGTTTCTTTATCTAAACCATGTGCTGTCAATGCGGCGGCTGCTTGACCAAAAGCCTCAACAATTAAAACACCTGGCATTACAGGTTGATCTGGGAAATGTCCATTTACGTAAAATCCATTTTTTTTAACATTCATTATAGCTGTAGCTGAATGTAACTTCTTAATATCTCTTAATTCGTCAATTAATAGCATAGGTTCTCTATGAGGAAGTAATTCAATAATTTGTGATTTGGTTAAATTCATTTTACTCAACGGAGATTTTTTTTATTTCTTTATTAAATAAGTCTAAAATATCTTGAGAAATATCTAATTTTGTTTTCCCTATTAAAACATTTTCTTTTTTTAAAATAACATCAATAGAATTTTCTTTAGCATAACTTTCTAATATAGGTCTTAGATTATCAAAAAATTTTTTTCTTACTTTTAGCTGATATTGAGTCAACTCATTTTTTTTTTTATTAATTTCTAAATTATATTTTTTTAAATTTTTATCTAATTCGATTAATTTTTTTTCATATTCCTCAGGTGAAATTACATTTTTTTGAGCAATCAATTTATCTCTATCAGTATCAAATTTTTTTTTAAGTTCACTATAGTCTTTATTATTCTTTTTTTTTTTATCGCTGACTTGTTTGTTAATTTTTTTTCCAGCATTAGAATTGTCAAAAACAATGTTTAAATCTATAAAAGCAATGTTATCTTTTGCGTAAATATTGCTTATATTTAAAAAAAAAAAGATAAAAAGTATTATAAAAAAAAAAAATTTTTTCATTAAAATGTTGTTCCTAAGTTAAACCGAAAAGTTTCAGTTTTATCTGTTGATTTTTTTGTTAATGGCTGAGTAAATGAAAATGACAGAGGGCCTACAGGTGTTTTTAAATCCATTGCTAGACCAGTAGAACTTCTTATTTCATTTGAGTCATCTATGGTACTGCTATAGTCTACACCCCATACATTTGCTACGTCTATAAAATAAGAAAAATCCACATTTTCAATTGTGGTAAAAAAACCAGGTAAGTTTGTAGTTAAGTTCAAAGTTGATACATAATTTCCTCCAATAAAGTCATTATTATCGATAGGACCAACTTTCTTTTTTTCAAATCCTCTTAGTCTACTGTAAGGAACAAAAGCTCTTTTTGATATCCTTACATCATCATCTCCTAGTGAATGGACACCCTTTAAATATAGACTTATTTTACCAACCATACCCGTAGAGTTATTTAAAGTTTTATATTTTGTAGCAACGAATGTATTGGCAATTTCATTATTTTCAGAGACAAGCGGAACTGTTTGAAAAAAAGAAGTTTTTGAACCAGTTTTTGGGTTATAAACTGAGTCTCTAAGATCGTAATTTAAACCATAATTAAAATAAAAATCATTATAAGTTCCCTCTTGTTTTTTTAAATTTGCTGATGCAGATGAATTCGTCTCTAAATCTGTTAATGATAAGGAAATTTCAGGACTAAAAAAAAGATTTTCGTATTGTTCAAAAGTTGTTCCCAGAGAAAATCCTGTTTCTGACTCCTTGTATCCAAAATCATCCAAATTGTCTGTTGTAATTGCTTTTAAAGAAGTTCTTAAAGTATTATCTGTATAATTAAAATTTGGTTTCGAAAAAATAAATTGTCCTTTCAATGACTCCTCGTTTAATTCAAAATTTGTGTTTAAATTAATACCTCTTCCTAAGAAATTTTTTTCAACTACTCCAGCACCAATAGTTGATCCAGAGGATCCATAGCCTGCACCCATTGAAATTTCGCCTGTAGGTTGCTCTTCAACAATGATATTTATAATTTTTAAATTTGGATCTGAACCATCTAAAACTTCACTTTCAACATTTTCAAAAAAACCTAGACCACGTATCTTATCGATAGATTTGTTATATAGAACGTTATTAAGGGGATCACCTTCATCAACAAATAAACTATTCCTTATTACTTCCTCAATTGTTTGAAAATTTCCTAGTATATTGATTCTTTCGACATAATATTTTTTACTATCCTGCATTTTAAAGTCTAAATTAAGTTTATTTTTATCAACAATTTTTTCTTCCACTTTCGCATCTATAAAGTCATATAATTTTAAAGAGGCAATTTTATCAATTTCTTTTAAAATTTTTTCTACGCTATTTAATGAGTAATTTTTACCTTTAAGTTTTTTAAATATTTTTTCGATATCTCTAAAATCTTTCTTATCGTAATCCTCGGGAAGTGTTAAAGTTAGATTATTAAAAAAATATTTTTCACCCGCATCAATATTAAAAACTAATTTAAAAGAGCCTTGTTCATTTAATTCAGCAAATGAATTTAAAACTTCAACATCATAATAACCTTCGTTCTTATAATAATTTTCTAAGAGCCTTGTATCCAATCTTACTATGTCTTTGTTTAAGTATACTTTTTGAGATATAAATTTCCAAAATTTATGTTCCTCTGAAGCTATTATTTCTAATAATTTTTTATCTTTAATCTTTTTATCTCCAATAAAAAAAATTTCTTTTATTTTGGCTCTATTACCTTGTTTAACATCCAGATTAACTCTAATAGAATTTAGATTTTCATCTTTATTTATTGATGAGACAACCTCAACAAAATAAAATCCAGCAGATTTATGAAATCTTTTAATAGTTGAAATATCTTTTTCTAAAAGATTTTCTGTAAAAGACATTCTATTTTTAAGATTTAAATTATCATTAATATCCTCTAAAAGCTTTTTATTCTTAATGCCAGTAATTTGAATATCTTCAATAATAGGACTCTCAATAATTTTGATTTTTAAAAGTCCGTCTTTTATTGATAAAGAAACATCACTAAAAAAATTTGTTTCATATAATTTTTTTAAAATAATATTTAATTGTTCATTATTATAATCTTGTTTAATATTGATTTGACCTAAAGAAATAATTGACTCATTTGAAATTCTTTTGTTTCCTGAAACATTAATTTCATTAATTACCTCTGACACCGCAGGTCTAGAGATCAAAATTAATAAAATTAGAATATTTGTTAAAATTTTAATCATAAAAAATCAAAGCTTTATATATCAGAAAAAAAAAGTTTATATACCTAAAGAGTCTAATTTTGAACCAACATGACCTCTAAGACGATAAATATCTTCGATATTTTTGGGCTTAATTTTCTTATATTTTTGGAATTCTTTTAATTTAGTTATTTTATTAATTAAATAAATTAATTTTTTAAAATTTATTTTTTTTTCAAGAAATTTAAAAACTAAGTAGTCATTTATTGTAATCAAAACTGTTTCAAATAAAGATGAATGTTTGGGTAAATAATCTAAAATTTTCACAGTTGGAAATTTTGATAAATCAACTTTATTTAATCTTAGATTATTTAGAATATCTAAATTTAAAGATTTTGATTTATAATTTCTGTTATCATGAAAATATAATGAATTATAAATTGGAATTTTCATGTCTGGATCATGTGCAAGAATTTTAATTAACCCATTTTCAAATTTGACAATTGCATGAATATAAGACTTTGGATGAGTCAAAATAACTATCTTATCATACTCTAAGTTAAAAATATTTTTTGCTTCTATCACTTCAAATACTTTGTTCATTAAAGTTGCTGAGTCTATAGTAATCTTTTTCCCCATGCTCCAATTGGGATGCTTAAGTGCATCATTTAACTTTATCTTATTAAACTTACTTTTTGGTAAATTAATAAAAGGTCCACCCGAAGCCGTAATATAAATTTTTTCGATATTTCTAACATTTTGATTTTGCAACAATGAAAAAATAGAAAAGTGTTCTGAGTCAACTGGTATAAATTTTGTTTTATTTCTTTTAAGTTCTTTTTGGATAAGTGGCCATCCACATACAATTGCTTCTTTGTTTGCTACAGCAATTAATTTTGTATGTTTAATTATTTTATATGTCGGTAATAATCCCCCGATACCTGATATGGCACTCATCACATAATCAATTTTTTTAGGAAAAATATCTTTAAAGTTATTAAAGTTTTTAAAGATTTTTATTTTTTTACCTTTATAAAATTTTTTAGATTTTTCAAAACTTTTTAAGTCTGTAATTACTAAACTTCTAACATTAAATTGTTTTGCTTGTTTAATTAAATCTTTATAATTTGTGTTTGCTGTTAATAATTTTATTTCCAATTTTTTTTTGTCTTTTTTGATTATACTGAGTAAAGATTTTCCGATAGAACTTGTTGATCCAAGGATAGCAATTTTTTTTTTCATTTAATTGTAAGTATTAAGATAAATATTGTTGGTAGTACAAAAATCATTCCATCTATTCTATCAAGTAATCCTCCATGACCTGGTAAAATATTTCCAGTATTCTTTAATTTTGCTTTTCTTTTAAAATATGAAATTGCTAAATCACCTAATTGACTTATTAAAGAGATAAACAAGATGCTAGGAAGAATATAATAAGAATTATTTCCTAAAAAATAAATATTTGTATATTGTAAAAAAAATAATCCAACAGTTAACGAAATTAAGAAACTACCAATTACCCCTGAATAAGTTTTGTTTGGACTAATTTTTGTAAGTTTAGGACCTTTAAAAATTTTTCCAAATACATAACCTCCGATATCAGTAGAAATGCAAATTAAGATTACAAAAAGAAAAAAAAGAAATCCTGCATTTTCTCTTAAATAATATGCTGAAAAAAAAGAAAAAATTAAAAATATGACACCAAAAAAATTTAGTAAAAATTTTCTTTTATACATCTTTATCCATTCATAGCTTGTAGCTAAAAAAAGTATGCTCAAAAAAAACATGAAATATTTTGATCCTTGAAAAATAAAAAATATTGCTATTGGTATCAAAATAATTGAACTAAATATTCGTTTTTGAAGTTCTTTTTCCATTAGATGTTTCCAAAATTTCTTTTAATTGATCTGTAATTCTTAATTATCTTACTATAGTCTTTTTCATTGAAATCAGGCCATAATTTCTTTTCAAAATAAATCTCAGAATAAGCGAGTTGCCACAATAAAAAATTGCTTAATCTTTTGGTATTTCCAGTTCTAATTAATAAATCTGGATCAGGAATATCTTTTGTTTGAAGGTGTTTCTTAAAATTTTTTTCACTTATTTTAGCTTTACTTTTTTTAAGATTTTTAAATGCATTTAATAACTCAAATTTTGAGCCATAATTTAAAGCTAAATTAATCTGTAACTTTGTATTTTTTGAAGTTTTTTTTTCAGACGAATTTAGTAATTTATTCAAATTATTTGAAAAATTTTTAATACCAATAATCTTTAATCTAATATTTTGTTTATGAAGCTCCTCAATTCTATTTATTAAAAAGTTTTCTAATAAATTAAATAAATAATTAATTTCTTTTTTTGGTCTTTTCCAATTTTCTGTTGAAAATGCATACAATGTTAAAAATTTAATTTTTTGTTTTATTGTCTCTTTAATAATTTTTTCTACAGTATTAAGACCTGCTCTATGACCAGCATTTCTAGAATTCTTATTTTTTATACCCCATCTGCCATTACCGTCCATGATAATGGCCACATGATTTAGTGGGTTCATATTGTCATTATTTCTTTTTCTTTTGAAACAACTTTTTCATCAACTAATTCTATATGTTTATCAGTAATATTTTGAACGTTTTTTTCAAAAGATTTTTCCTCATCTTCACCGATTTCTTTTGACTTTAAAAGTTTTTTTAATTCCTCATTAGCATCTCTTCTTATGTTTCTGATAGATATTTTGCATTTTTCACCCATAGATTTTATAAGCTTTTTCAATTCAGTTCTTCTTTCTTCATTTAACTCCGGAATTGGAAGTCTTATTAATTGACCATCTATCTGAGGATTTAATCCTAATTCAGATTTTTTAATTGCTGCATCTACTAAATTAATATTATTTTGATCCCAAACTTGAATATTAATCATACGAGGTTCTGGGGTTGTTATACTTCCTACTTGATTTATTGGCATTTGTTGACCGTAAACATCAACTTTTATAAGATCAAGCATCGCTGCGTTAGCTCTACCGGTTCTTAGCGAAGATAATTCTTTTGAAAAAACTTCGATAGCTTTATCCATCTTAAGGCTATGTGATTTTTCATCAAACATTTATTCACCAATCTTTATGCGACTAAACTCCTTAATTTTTAAATCATTAATGGCCAGCTCTTTTAAAACATCCTGAACCTTTTTTTTTGGTTCCATTACCCAAGCCTGCGTTAACAAAGCATTTTCCTCTTTAAACTTATTCATTTTACCCAAGCTTATTTTTTTTGCGATTTCATCTGGTTTGCCCAAGTTTTTAAGTTCTTCAGTAACTAATTCCTGTTCTTTATCGATTATAGATTTTTCTATTAAACTAGATTCAAGTGCTAATGGATTTGAAGCAGCAATATGCATTGACAATTGTTTTCCGAAAGTTTTTATAATATCTGAATTTTCTTTAGTTTCTAAAGAAACTACCACAGCTAATTTAGCTAGATTGTCTTTAACAACTGTGTGCAAATATTGATAATTTTTTGAGGTTGAGTTTGTGATAGTTTTTGTTTGTCCAATAGTAATTTTCTCTCCAATTTTTGCAATCAAAGCGACTAAATTTTCTTCAACTGAAATATTATTCTTCATGTTTGCTTTTTTTAATTTTTCAATGTCTGAGTTTTTTTCATTATTTAACTCACTTAACTCTTTTACAAAATTTATGAAATCATTGTTTTTTGCAACAAAATCTGTTTCACAGTTGACTTCAATTATAGAGGTTTTTTTTTCATCTCCGCTTACTGCAACAACCCCCTCTTTAGCATCTCTTGACATTTTTTTTGATGCTTTAGAAATTCCTTTAACTCTTAAAATTTCTACAGCTTTATCTAAATCTCCACCAGATTCTTTTATTGCTAAGTTACAATCTTTAAATCCAGCTCCTGTTGCTTCTCTTAGTTTTTTTACTTTTTCTATGTCACTCATATTAATTTAATTTTTTATCTTTTTTCTTAGAAAATTTTTTTTCTAGTTTTTCTCTATCAGTCTCTGCAATAGTTTTGTTTTCATTTCTATTTTCATCTTTTTTTTCAGCTGTTTTTTTAATTTCAATTATTGGAGAAGCTTTTTTTGCAGATAAAATTGTTTCTTTAATTAAATTACAATATAAATCAATAGCTCTTCTAGCATCATCATTGCCTGGTATAGGAAAATCAATACCATCAGGATTTGAGTTACTGTCAAGTATTGCGATAATTGGAATTCCAAGTTTTACAGACTCTTGAATTGCTAAGGACTCGTAATTTGTGTCAATTATAAATACCAAGTCAGGAACTTTCTTCATATCAGAAATTCCACCTAAAGATCTTTGTAATTTATCTTTTTTAACACTCATCTTTAAAAGCTCTTTTTTTGTAAATCCTCTATTTTCTGATACTAAGTCAATTTCTAGTTTTTTTAATTTCTTGATTGAATTTGAAATTGTTCCCCAATTAGTAAGCATGCCTCCTAACCATCTATAATTTACAAAATATTGGTCAGTTTCTTTTGCTACTTCAGCAATAGCTTCGGATGCTTGTTTTTTTGTAGATACAAATAATATTTTACCATCATTTGAAATTATTTGATGTACTTTCTCAAGTGCAATTTTTGTTAACTCCAACGTTTGTGTTAAATCAATTATATGAATAGAGTCTCGTTTTCCGAAAATATATTTTTTCATTTTCGGATTCCATCTTAAAGTTTTATGACCAAGATGTACTCCTGCTTCTAATAGTTCTTGAATAGTTACGTTAGGTATCTTCATATTTTTTCCCGGTTAAGCCACCACAGTAATTTCCAATAAAGGACCGGAGGTTTAAAACCAAAAACTGTGTGCGTGTTAATTTAATTTTGAACTTATTTACAAAAAATTTTTTTAATAAACAAGTGAAAATTACGTAATTATTGCCGAAATTTCCATATTTCTTAGGACATTTAATGTTTTTCGATCAATATTTCTCTTATTTTTTAACTGAAAATCAAAATTATTATCTTTATCACTCAATTTAATCTTAATCATAGTATCTCCATTATTTGAGAGAAATTTTGAAATCTCATCCAATTCTTTTAATGACTTTAAGTTAAAAGTAACTTCCTCGATTGGTTTATTTATAAGATCTTTCAATGAAGCTATTTTTTGTACATTGATTCTCTTAAATCTATTTTCCTCATTAGAGCTAGATTTTAATAATGTCAGTATTAACGAACTTCCCTCACTTAAAATTTCACGGTTCATCTCTAAAACATCTGAAAAAATAAAAATCTCAAAGACACTTGTCAAATCTGTTAATTTCAAGACAGCATAAGCATTTCCTTTTGCTGTTTTTCTTTCTTGTATTTTTAATAAAGTGGCTGCAATATTTGCCTCTTTAAAGTCGTTATCAATACTAAAAGATTGATAATCTAATATTTTATAGTCTTTAAAAATTTCTTTAAATTGATTTAAAGGATGATTAGAAATAAAAAAACCAACTGACTCAAATTCTTTTGATAATCTTTCTTCAAATTTCCAATCGGGAATATTCATAATCAAATCATCTTCTTTATCTTCTTCTTCCCCAAATAAATCTATTTGATTAGCAGATCTATTCTCAAAAATATTTTTAGATTTTGTAATAAAATTTGGTATAGATTTAAATAAAGATTGTCGATTTGAATTTAAATTATCAAATGCACCAGCTTTCACTAGTCCCTCGAGCTGTAATTTATTTATATCTTTTGGGTTTACCCGATTTAAAAAATCTGAAATAGATTTAAATTGTCCGTTATCTATTCTTTCTTTTACAATATTTGACACTGCTTCATAACCAACTGCTTTAATTCCTCCCAAAGCATAATAAAACTTACCATTTTCAGTTTTAAAATCTGCAAAACATTCATTTATATCTGGTCTTACAATTTCAATATTCAATCTTTTAAGTTCTTCATAAAACTCACTAAGTTTATTTTGATTTGAAATATCCATTGTCATTGACGCAGCAATAAATTCTTTTGGATAATAAGTTTTGAGAAACGCCGTTTGATAAGAAATAATAGCATATGCTGCTGCATGACTTTTATTAAATCCATATTCTGCAAAAGGTTCGATCTTTAAAAAAATTCCTGCAGCCACTTCTTTATTGATTCCATTTTTGACTGCTCCAGCTATAAAATTTTGTTTTTGTTTCTCCAGTTCTGCTCTTTTTTTTTTACCCATTGCTCTTCTTAAAATATCTGCTTGTCCAGCGGTGAAACCAGATAATTTTTGAGCAATTTGCATTACTTGTTCTTGATAAATTATAACGCCATAAGTTGGTTTTAGTATTTCTTCGAGTAGTGGGTGCAAATAATCAGGTTCCTGCCTTCCATGTTTACAATCATTGTAGGTAGGAATATTGCTCATTGGTCCTGGTCTATAAAGAGCCACCAATGCGATAATATCTTCAATATGGTTTGGTCTCATTTGAGTTAGCGCTTCTCTCATACCAGAGCTCTCAATTTGAAAAAGGCCAACTGTTTTTCCTGAAGATAATAAATCAAAAACTTTTTGATCTTCAAAATCAATATTTTCAATATTAAAATCCGATTTTTTTTTTCTAATAAGCTTTTGAGTATTATTTATAACTGTTAAAGTTTTTAACCCCAAAAAATCAAATTTTATTAATCCAGCATTTTCTGCTGAGTACATATCAAATTGTGTAGAAGGTAATAGTAAATCAGTAGCCACATCTTTATACAATGGGACAACATCTGTGAGTTTCCTATCAGCTATAACTACGCCAGCAGCATGAGTGGCTACATTTCTATTCAAACCCTCTAATTTTAATGACAGTTCGGTGAGTTTTCTTACTCTAGGATCTTCATTGATCAATTTTTGTAACCTTGGTTCGCTAGCAATACATTCCGTCAAATTCTGAGGTCTAGAGGGATCAAAAGGTATCATTTTTGAGATACTATCTACAAACCCATAAGCTAAACCTAAAACTCGACCAACATCTCTTATAACCATTCTAGCTTTTAATTTTCCGAACGTAATAATGTGTGCAACACTATCCTTGTATTTTTTTTTTAAATATTCAAACACCAGGTCTCTTTTTTCTTCGCAAAAATCAATATCAAAGTCTGGCATTGAAATACGGTCTGGATTTAAAAATCTTTCAAAAATTAAATTAAATTTGATTGGGTCAACATCAGTGATTGATAAACACCAAGCAACTAATGAGCCAGCTCCAGAACCTCTACCAGGACCAACAGGAATATCATTTTCTTTTGCCCACTTAATATAATCCGACACTATCAAAAAGTAACTAGCATATTTCATCTCAATTATAATATCTAATTCGTGGTCTAATCTATCTTTATAATTTAAAAAAGATTTATCTGTCAGGAGATCTTTCTCTTGAACTTTTAAAGTTTTTATAAATTTATTTTGCAATCCCTCTAAAGATAATCTTTTTAATATTTCTTCAGCATTACCATCTTTATCAGAACTTATATTAGGCAATATAGGTTTTGAGAATGATGGTCTAAAATTACAGCGGAAAGGAAAGTTATAATTATTTTCTAATGCTTCGGGCAAATCAGCGAATAGTTCTGACATTTCTAAATGATTCTTTAGATAATGTTGGTTTGTGAATTTAATTCTATTTTTTTCATTTACATAGGTTTTATTTTTTATACATATCAATGCGTCGTGAGCTTCATGCATATTTTTATCTAGATAATAAACTTCATTTGTGGCTATTACTGGTATCTCTAATTTTATAGACTGGGATAAGTTAAATTTTTCAAAGGAAATTTCATTTTGATCCCCATGTCTTTGAATTTCTATATAAAATCTGTCAGAATATTTAGATTTTAATTTTGAATATAAGTCATTTATTTCTTTGAATTTTCCTTTATCAAAAAGTTGACCAAAAAACCCATTTACGGTTCCTGACATAATTGCGACACCTTCCGTTTTATCAAGTAAATTTTGAAAATTTAAATGCGGTTCTGTAGTTTGATCATTTTCAAGATAGGACAATGATGATAATTCAATAATTCGCTTATAACCATTTTCATTTAAAGCAAATAAGGGCAAGAGGCCCGTTGTATCGTCTATCTTAAAATTTATTTGAGTCCCAATTATGGGCTGGGTTCCGGCTTTAGATATTTTTTCTGAGAATTCTAAAGCTCCACACAAATTTACTGAATCACATAAAGCTAGAGATCTAATTTTATTTTCTTTCGAACGCTCTTTTAAGTCATCAATTTTTATTGCACCTTCACATATAGAATATTGTGAATGTATCTTTAGATGATTAAAAATTTGATTTGTAGACTCAGACATTAATGGTTTTTATATTACCATTAACTAATTCCATCAAGCAATCTGCCTTATTAGCAAAATATCTATTGTGGGTTGCAAAAATTATTATTCTATTAGAATTTATTTGTTTTTTAAGTAATCCAAAAATTCCTTTTGCTGTTTCTAAATCTAAACTTCCAGTAGGTTCATCTGCTAAAATAATCTGCGGATCATTAATTAATGCTCTAGCTATCGATATTCTTTGTTTTTCTCCTCCAGATAATTGAGATGGGTAATGTTCTGATCTATTTAAAAGTCCAACTTTTTTAAGTAGAATTTTTGCTTTAGATATTGATAAAGATTTATTATTCCCTGCTGCCAAACTTGCCAAATAGATATTTTCTAGTGCTGTAAAATCATGTAGCAAATTATCTTGTTGATAAATAATACCAATTTTATTTGCTCTCAAAATATCATTCTTATTTAAATCATTGAAGTTTATATTTTTATTTTCAATTTTTATTAGACCTGAGCTTGGTCGATCAATTAATGAGAGTAAATTTAGAAGAGTGGATTTTCCAGAACCTGAGGGGCCAATTAAAGAATAAATCTTCCCTTTTTTGAATTTAAAAGAAATTTTCTTTAAAACTTTAATGTTATTCAATTCATTGAAAGATTTATTTAGATTTAAAATTTCTATTAAATTATTCATACTTCAAGGCCTTAATTGGATCTAGTTTAGCTGCTTTAAGTGCTGGAAATATTGAGACAATAATAGTTATAAATATTGAACATAATGAAATAATCAATATTGAGAAAAAATTAATTTCTGATGGCATCGTACTTAGAAAATATATTTCCTCTGGAAATAAACTTATATTAAATATTGTACTTAAAAATTGTCTTATTTTTTCTACATATATTGAAAATGTAATTCCCAAAAAAATACCAAAAATTGTAGCAGAGCTGCCAATTATTATTCCAACTAAAAAAAATATTTTTACTATAGATTTATTTAAAACACCTATAGATTTTAAAATCGCTATTTCTCGTGTTTTATTTTTCACAAGAATTGTTAATCCTGAAATAATATTAAAAGCTGCAACAATA
>MDTG01390743.1_pt1 | contig 12589 bp, 9 predicted proteins | sample 811421 | NCBI WGS metagenome assembly MDTG01 (sample SAMN05326645, study PRJNA326480) | marine metagenome | isolation source: seawater | place: Pacific Ocean: South East | collected 2011 | reverse complement strand
CGGCAGGTCGGGGACGAGGACGTCGGGCCGTCTGCTCAGTTTCGGCAGCGGGCTGGCCAGCAATCCTCGGAGGTAGCGGGTGAGACGTTTCTCGCCCTCCGCGACCTCTCGGGAGGGGACCGGACCTTCCCGAAGTGAGACGGTCGCGAGTTGGACGGCGCCACTGAGGGTCGAGGTGATGAGCACGTCGCGGCCGCTCGCGCCCAGTCCGGCACGGCGGGTGGGTTCGGAGACCGAGGGGAACCAGGCCGCGAACTGGGTGACGAGTCCGTCGGCGGTGGGGAGCCGGTTGATCCAGACCACGGCGACATCGGAACGAAAGTCGTAGGAGCCGATCTCGATCGCGACATCACCCTCGAGCAGCAGTCGCTTGGTGTCGTCGACGCTCCATTCGACGGCTTGCTGGGCGGACATCCGAAGGTCGTGGGGAATGGGCAGCACCGGGAGCACGAATCCACCGAGGCTGCGTCCATCGATGGGAACCTCGCGGTTCTCCCCCGGTGGTTCAAGGTCGCCGTCCCCGGGGGAACCGCACGCGGCCGACCACGTCCACGATCCGCCGAGAAGGAAGGTGGCGATCGCGATCCGTCCGATCGATGGTCTGCAGGTTCTGAGCACGCCGTGATCCTACTCGACGGGGCGGGTCCCCATCATTCAGGAGCGGTACCCGAGCATGCCCGGATCGTCGACGGAAACCTCGCGAAGAAGGGTCATCACGACGAGCCCCGAAATCGCGACCAGGCCCATCGCGACGGCCTCCCTCCAGAGTCCGAGGCCGGCGAACCACGTCGAGGCGTAGACCGCATGCCAGGCCGCGCCGTATCGTCGGATCTTCTCGGCCCGGATCGCACCGCTCACCCGGGGCAGCTTCCGCCACAGGACCCCGATGAAGGCCAGGGCGGCCACCGCGGGCCAGATCATCGTTCCCAGTCCGAAATCGCTCGGCGTGAACCCGGCTTCCGGCCCCCGGACCAGTCCGAGCCCGAGGATGATCCCAGACCACCCCATCCATCCCACGATCGTCCAAACGATCGTCCATCTTCGAAATCGTGGTCTCTTCTCCTCCACGACGTGCACCATCACGGCCACCGCCGCGACATGGGTGAATATCAACCAGATCGGCGGGGTGAAGGCGAGGTCGTAGTTCGGAATCATCATGTGCATCACGTGCACCAGGCCGGCGAGGAGCACGCCGAGCGCGGGAATGTGCTTGCCCACGGCGTCGTAGAAGAGGATTCCGGTCGCGGCGAGGATCGCGAAGACCAGTCCCGCGGTGCCGAAGGGGATCGCGGCGGCGAGGGCGGTCAGAAGGGCTCCGATCGCGATAACCACCGCCTGTCCAGTTCTGATCCGTCCGGAAGGGATGGGGCGTTCGGGACTGAACGTGGAGTCGTGTCGATGGTCGAGAAGGTCGTTCAGGGTCGCGGCGAAGGCGAAAAGGCCCACGGTCAGGACCACCGCCACGGCGAGGCTGATCGCCAGCGGTATCTCATAGGCGGGGACATGGTTGTAGCGAGCGTCCCCCCGGGTGTAGAGGATCACGAACCAGGCGTCCGCCAGGGCTCCAAGCACCAGCGAAAGGCGGGTCATCTGGAAGGCGGGCAGGAACCGTGGAGGGCTGGGAAGCATCCTTCGATGGTATCGCCGCCGATCACGAGTCTGTAGCGGGTGACGTAGGATGGGGGGTCAGGCCCGTCGGCGGTCTCTCGCTTTCGCATCAGGTTGGTTTGAATGACCCTTTCAAGCACGATGTCGGGCAAGGCAGGCGGACTTTCGATCGCGATCCTGGTCAGTCGCTACCACGAGGAGATCACTTCCGCCCTTGAACGGGGTGCGAGGGATGCCTTCCTGGAGGCCGGGGGCGATCCATCCAGACTCGAGATCCATGATTCGCCGGGGGCCTTCGAGCTCGCGGTGCTGGCCGGCGTCGCCGTATCGACCGGTAGATTCGACGCGGTGGTCTGCCTGGGCTGCGTGGTGAAGGGCGAGACATCCCACGACACGTGGATCAACGGTGCGGTGGCGAACGAGCTCGCCGCGCTAGCGACCCGGGAAGGCGTCCCGGTGGCCTTCGGCCTGCTCACGGTCGACGATCTGGATCAGGCACGGGCTCGTTCCGGAGGCCCGCGGGGAAACAAGGGCGAGGAATCGATGAATGCCGCGATCTCCGCGGCTTCGGTGGCCGCTCGAATCAGGACGGGAGATCAATCGTGAAACTGGATCGTGCCGCGCGACGATGCGCACTTCAGGCGATGTATCAGTTCGACGCGGACGATTCCGCCGACCGTGGCATCGTCGAGTCGACCCTGGAGGGATCGGGTGCGGAAAGTTCCGCTCGCGCGCAGGGATTCACACTTGCGACGAATGCCTGGGCCGCCCGTGAACGAAGCGATTCGGCCATCGATGTGATATCCCCCGATTGGCCGGTCAGGCGGCAGCCGATGGTCGACCGGAATCTCATTCGCCTCGCGGTCTACGAGATCACCCAGAGCGGCACCCCGATGAAGGTCGTCATCAACGAAGCGGTCGAACTGGCCAAGGAATTCGGCGGGGAGAAGTCTCCGGGATTCGTCAACGCGGTTCTCGACGAATTCACGAAGGTGAATCGGAAGGAAGTCCCCGCTCCTTCGGAGGAGGCGGGGTGAGATTCTTCAAGCGCACGATCGGTGCGGTCCGCCAGGGCCTGGCACGAACCGCCAACGCTTTCGGAGGAGGGCTTCGCAGTCTTCTGGCCGGTCGCCGCCTGGACGACGAGGTGGTCGATGAGATCGAAGCGAGGTTGATCGGGGCGGATGTCGGGGTTCACGCCGCCAATGAGATCGTGGACGAGCTTCGGAAATCGATCGCCAGGGGGGAACTCGAACGTGGTGAGGACGCCATCGAGTTCCTCAAGTCCCGCCTGAAGCGTCGTTGGGACGGGGACGTGCCCGAGATCGCGACCGCGCCCGGACCACCGACGGTCGTTCTGGTGGTGGGGGTTAACGGCGTTGGAAAGACCACCAGCGTCGCGAAGATCGCGCATGCCCTCCGAGGCGAAGGGCGTTCCGTGGTGCTGGCCGCCGCCGACACGTTTCGGGCCGGTGCGGTGGAGCAATTGTCGATCTGGGCCGATCGACTCGGCGTGGATCTGGTCAGGGGCGTCGAGGGAGCCGATCCCGCCGCGGTGGTGTTCGATGCGGTGGATGCCGCGATCGCCCGCAAGGCGGACGTGCTTCTCGTCGACACCGCGGGTCGCCTCCACGTGGACGCGGGATTGATGCGGCAGCTGGTCAAGGTGCGGGAGGTGATCCAGCGCAAGATTCCCGAGGCGCCTCACGAGGTGCTTCTCGTCCTCGACGCCACCAGCGGACAGAACGCCCTGGAGCAGGCCAAGGTGTTCGGCGATGCGGTGGGGGTCACCGGCCTCTTCCTCGCGAAGCTCGATGGAACGGCAAGAGGGGGAATTGCAGTCGCGATTCGCGATGCCCTCGAAGTGCCCGTCAAGCTGGTGGGAGTCGGCGAGCGGGTCGAGGACGTGCAGCCGTTCGACCCGGACAGCTTCATCGACGCCATGTTCGATCCCGGTGACTGACCCCGTTTTCATCATTGGGAGCGGGGAAGACGGGGTTCTTGCCGCCGATAAAGGACGATGGACGATGATCGAGGAGCCATCCCCTACCATGGGGGGGGACTCGAATCCGTCTCGGGTCCCGATCGAAACCGATCCGATTTCACCGCTCAGACCCTCGCCCGGAATCCCCGCAGATGCCGTGGATCAAGAACCACCCCGTACGGAGCACCCGGTCCGGCTTCACCATCGTCGAATTGATGGCGGTGATCGGGATCATCGTGGTTCTGATGGGAATCGCGGTGCCCACCCTCAAGGTGGTCAGAGATGAGGCCAAGTCGACCTCGTGCCGGACCTCGATGAGAGAGATCGGCCTGGGCATATCCGCCTACCGCACGAACATGGGGGACCGGATCCCCTCGTGCGAGCCCTTGCCTGCGGTGGTGGCGGAAGGAGTGACCGAGGGAGGACTTCCCGAGGTCCTCGACGGGTACATCGACCCCGACTGCACGTGCTGGTTCTGCAGTGCCGACTCGGATCCCGAGAGTCTCTCGGCCGGCACGAGCTACATCTACGTGCCGGGCCTCCTCCGATACGCACCCCAGATCCAGATCAGCGTGGGGCAGGCTCTCATCCCGCTCGTGGAGAGCGGCGAATTCTCCGCGGAGCGGTTGGAGCAGTTTCGAAGGAATTTCGAAGCCAACGAACTCACCGCCCTGTTCGATCACGAACGAGGACGCAGTCTGCCGATCCTGACCGACAGCCAGGACCGGCATCCGAACAACTCCTCCGTCGCCCGCAACGGACTGTTCATGGATGGAAGCGTCTCTCAGCTCGCTCAGCAGCTGGGTGACATCGACGACCTGCCCGAGGGGCGTTGGGGTGGAGACCTCTTCGGCCCGCACCCCGACCCGGAAGGAACCGAGACCCGATGAACGGACTAGGTGATCGCATCGACGACCTGCGGCGCTCCCTCGACGGCCGGGAGAGAGAGGTCATGATCGGAACCGCGGGCACGCTGGTGTTGGCGGCGATCGTGTCCCTGGGCTGGTGGTGGATGGCGGCCCGCTGGTCCCCGCCGCCCAGCATCTTCGATTCGCCGGTCGACGATGTCCTCGGCTACCTGACGATGGAGGATTTCAACCAGCTCAGCGTCGAGGAACGATTGAGCTACCTGGGGCAGTTCGCCTCGCGTTTCCAGGGGTTCCAGCAGGAGGAGTCCGCCGCCGCCGCCGCGTTCCTCGCCGGAGTCACCGGACCGACTCGAGAGCAGATGCGACAGAACGCCCGGACCCTGGCCAAGGATGTCCTGCTGGAGGGCGCGGAAGGGTATTTCGCGACCAGCGAGGACGAGCGAGGCCGCTACATCGACGACTGGCTCGCGGGCTGGCAACGACGAGCCGAGGAACTGGTCGGGGGTGAGTCCAGGTCGATAGACGACGAGACCCGTGCGGACGAGATCAGGGCCGAGGCCCGCGAGGATGCGATGCGGGATCGCGATCCGGATCGCCTGCCTCCGCTGGACGATCGGATGACATCAAGGTTCCTCGGCTTCTGGCAGAGCGACATCGAATCCGCGAGCACCCCTCGCGAACAGGGGCAGATCATCAGGTTCATGGAAGACATCCGGGTCCACCTCGTACTTTCCGAGTGATGAATCCAGATCCCGTTCCTGAGGTCGAACTTCCGGTGCTCGAGATCGCGGCTCCGCTCGCGGACTCCCTCGGGGCGGGAAGATCGGCGATCGTCACCGCTCCTCCCGGAACCGGCAAGAGCACGGCGCTTCCATCATCCCTGCTGCAGAGGCTTCCGGGACGGGTGATAGTCACCCAGCCGCGAAGACTTGCGGCCCGGATGCTCGCATCACATGTCGCCCGCCTCCACGGTGGCATCCCCGGGGATGTTGTGGGATTTGCGGTGCGAGGCGAACGCCGGGAGACCGCCGAGACACGGTTGCTCTACGTGACCGAGGGACTTCTGCTGCGAAGACTTCTCGGGGATCCCGAGCAGGCGATCCGCGACGACGACGTCGTCATTCTCGACGAGTTCCACGAGCGTTCCATAGATGCCGACCTCGTGCTTGGAGTCCTGCGGGATCGAAACGTGAGGCACGTGCTGGCCAGCGCCACGATCGATGCGGATGCCTTGAGCGATCGACTGGGGCACGATGCCTTCGGTGTCGAAGCACGTCTTCACGAGGTTCGGATCGAGCATCGCCGATCCCCTTCCGCCGATCCCTGCTGGGATCTCGCCGGCAAGGCGATCCGATCCGTTCTCGAGGACCAGGACGACGAGGGCGACATTCTGGTCTTCATGCCCGGCCGCAGGGAGATCGAGCGGACCATCGACGCCTGCCGGAGTTTCGCTGGAGGTCTTGATCTCGTTCCCCTCCACGGGGGGCTCGGTGCCGCGGCCCAGGATCGGGCGGTCGATGAGCGAGGCCGGCGTCGAATCGTGGTGGCGACCAACATCGCGGAGACCTCGATCACCATCCCGCGCGTGACCACGGTGATCGACGCCGGATTGGCGAGAGTGGATCGATTCGATCCCGAACGCGAACTGGGAAGACTCCTGACCGAGCCGATCGACCGAGCGGGAGCGGTCCAACGTGCGGGCCGGGCCGGTCGAATTCGGCCGGGACGTTGCATTCGCCTCTATACGGAAAGCGAGTTCCTCCGAAGACCGGCGGCGAGAACGCCGGCGACGGAGCGATCGGATCTGGCGGATGCGTTCCTCCGTCTGCATGCCGCCGGGATCGATCCCGAGGCCTTCGAATGGATGGACCCGCCGCCCGCTCCCTCGATCGAGCACGCACGCCGGACTCTCCGCACCATCGGTGCGGTGTCGACGGCCGGACTGACTGAGATCGGAAGCCGACTAGCCCGGCTCCCGCTGCCTCCCAGGATCGGACGGTTTCTCGTCGACGCCCTGGACCAGGGAGGAGGCCGGTTCTCGGCCGCGGTCGCCGCGGTGCTTTCGGAGCGGGATCTCTCGGGCGGAGTGGGGGCGGGTGATCGGGATGCCCTGCGATCCGCAAACGATCCGGAGGGAGATCTTTCCTGGCGGGCCCGGCTGGTCATGAACGCGGGAAGGGATCCGCGTGGAGTGGACTCCGCGGCGCTCAAGGATGCACGCCGGACCTATCAGGATCTGAATCGGATCTGCCTGGTTCGGGCGGAAGGGGATCCGTTCGCCATCGTCCCGGCGCTGGTGAACGCTTTTCCGGATCGAATTGCCTTTCGAAGAGACGACGACCACCGTTCCTGTGCGATGTCCGGCCGCAAGCACGTGGTGCTCGACCGTGATTCCGCGGTTCATTCGCCGGGGTTCCTCGTAGCGGGGCAGATCCGAGGGTTGGAGAACCGTGGCGAGGGGACCACGATCCTATCGCTGGCGACCGTGATTCCGGAAACGGTCGCGAGCGAGCTGCTCGGCAACCGTATTCGAAAAGGTCATCGATACGAATTCGATCGCGAGAAGGATTTGATGGTGGAAGTCGAGTATCGGAGCCTCGACGACGTCGAATACCTCACTCGTCGACGATCGGTCGGTCCCGAGGCCCGTCGGGCCGCGGCGGCGGAACTTCTCCGACTCGTCGAGTCGGGGGAGGTCTCGATCCCCGGATGGGACGAGAAGGTCGAGACCTTCATCGAACGAACGCGAAGAACGGCGGCCTGGTTTCCAGACCGCATCAAGACCACCTTCGACGAGGAGGATCTCGCGGTGATGCGTGCGGAGGTCGTCGGGGATCGGACCAGGATCTCGGATCTTCCCGGTTCGGAGGCGATCATCGAGACGCTGCGATCCGCCATGGACTGGGATGCGGCGAGATTCGTGGATCAGATGGCCCCGACCCGGGTGTCGCTTCCCGGAGGGCGAGGCATGCGTCTGGCCTGGCGCCCGGGTGAACCCCCTCGAGGGAGCGCGAGGATCGGTGATCTGGTCGGCATGGAGCGGACGCCGACGGTGGCGGGGGGAAGGGTGCCGATCGTCCTGGAGATTCTTGCTCCCAACCGCCGTCCGGTCCAGGTGACGGATGATCTCGAGGGCTTCTGGTTGCGGTCATACCCCGCGATCAAGAAGGAACTGAAGCGAAGATATCCTCGACACCCCTGGCCCTGAACGGTCTCGTTCGAATTCCTCCTCGCTACACTGCCCGATTCACGCCTCGCTCCACTGGGAGTTCCCGATGCTGCGTTTCTTCAAGAGGGGATCCGGATCGGACGGGCCCTCCGGTTCGAGTGGATCCGGCTTCATCCAGGGTGTGCCCGGTGGGGTTGCGATGGTCAATCTCGATCGATCGTGGTGGGCCGCCGACACCGGCATGGACCAGGGTCATCTCTCGATCAAGTGCGCCGGAGGTCATGAAACCCATGCTCTCGAGGATCACGAGGAAGCACTCCGTGGCGCATTCCTCCGGCTGGGCAAGGAGAGTCCCCAGTTTCGTCTGCTTCAGGATTCGCTGAAGCGGAAGACTCCGGTCGTGATCCTCTATCCCGGACTCGCACGGGTTCGCAATATGGCGAGCGATCTGTTCGAGGAGTTCATCGCCCGAAGGTTCAAGGTCGACAGCCGGGACTTCGACGCCTTGAAGCTGTACGTGGCCCCGGTGCGACATGGAAAGACCCGGGTGGTGCGGAAGTTCCGGGGGATAAGCGACCAGGTCATCTTCAATCTTTCAGGCGAAGGCCTCAACTACTTCCATCTGAACACGACGGAACGTGATCTGACCATCGACGCGATCATCGACGACTGGCCGGTCGGTTCCGAATCCACTCCGGAGAACCTGACCACGCTGATCGAAGTAGCGGTTCGAAGGATCGGTCGGGAGTACTTCGATCGGATGCGTGATGGCATCGAGAACGGAACCCTGATCCTGCTTCTCCCCGAACGGGAGGGGGAGCGGAACGCCGTACTGGGAGCGGCTGGCAGACTCCTGGAACGCGCGCCGGGGGGGGGCATCGACTTGCTGGATCCCCGGGTGGTTCGGATTCACCGGACGAACCGGAGTGCGGAATCGACTGGATGACGCAAGTGCAATGCCTGCAGTGACTTGCGGATGTGCGTTTGAATGAGGTCCGTCTGATCGCTATAGTTGATGAATGCCAGAAAACACCTCTCGTCGACGAAGCGATGACTCCGCTTCGCGGTCTTCAGACCGATCCACGGCCGCCGATCAGAAGGTGGCGGTTTCCGAGGCCGGCAAGGCCAAGAAAACCTCCAGCAAGAAGGCTTCCACCAAGGACAGCAAGAAGAAGGCCCCCACGAAAAAGACCGTGACCGCGAAGGCTTCGGGGAAGACCGCGGCGAAGTCCACCGTCAGGAAGAACAGGAAGGCGGGAAGTGCGGCCGAGGCGAAATCCTCGAATCCCGCAGACCGAATCAACGGCTATCCCGCCGCAACCCGCTGGCTGTTCGAACTCAACGACGTCGAGAGACAGCGAGTCGTCAACTACGACGCCGACGGCGATTTCAAGCTCGATCGAATGCGCGCGTTGCTTGCCGCCCTTGGGGATCCCCAGCAGCAGTTCCGCTCCGTGCACGTGGCCGGCACCAATGGCAAGGGATCCACGATCGCGATGATGTCCGCGATGCTACGCCGCTGCGGTTACGCGGTTGGTTCATTCACAAGTCCCCACCTGACCGACGTACGGGAACGGGTCTCGATCAACGGCCAGATGATCGCCAAGCCGGAATTCACGGAACTGATGCGCAAGGTCGCCGAGGCCGCGGCCAAGACCGGCGAGGCCCCGACCTTCTTCGAGGCCATGACCGCCATCGGCTTCCTGCACTTCGCGGATCAGGCCGTCGACGTGGCCCTGGTCGAGGTCGGTCTCGGAGGGCGACTCGATTCGACCAACGTGATCGTCCCGGTGCTCGGAGTGATCACCGAAATCCAGCTCGACCACACCCGGATCCTGGGCACGGACCTCGCATCGATCGCCAGCGAGAAGGCGGGCATCATGAAGCCGGGGGTTCCGGTCATCACCCGGGAGCAGCACGAAAGCGTCGAACCGGTCCTGATGGAGACCGCGGAGAAGATCGGCACCACCATCCGTTTCGTGAACCGTGAGATCGAGTTCAGCAACCGATTCTGTTCCACCGTCGAACTGGGGCCGCACAACCGAGTCTGTCTCTACACCGAAACCAGTCGCCTGGAGCATCTGCCGGTCCCGCTCCCCGGGGAGCATCAGGCCTTCAATTGCGGTCTCGCCCTCGCCGCGGTGGACCACCTCAAGTCGATCGGATTCGACTGCCCGGAGACGGTCGTCACCGAGGGACTCGAGGACACCGTGATTCCGGGTCGGATGGAACTCGTTTGGGACCGCCCTCGAATTCTCGTCGATGGAGCCCACAATCCGGACTCGCTCGGGGCCTTGATGCGGTGCGTCGGGGCCCATGTCCCCTATGACTCGATGGTCTGCGTCTTCGGCTGCGGACAGGACAAGGACGTCGAATCCCTCCTGGATCGGGTGAGCCTGGGTGCGGACAAGGTGATCTTCACTCGTGCCGCGGGCAATCCGCGAGCCTGCGATCCGGAAGACCTGCGTCGACGGTTCATGGAGCGAAGTGGGAAGATGTGCCAGACCGCGGACACGGTCGCCGAGGCCCTCGAACTGGCGGCGCGGGCGGTCAGCCGGGACGATCTCATCTGCGTCACGGGGAGCTTCTACCTGGTTGGAGAGTCGATGAAGCACCTCGTGGCCCTTCGGAAGTCCCGGGAGGAGGCGGTCGCGAGCTGATTCGCGATGCCTCAGCCTCCCGGGGAGCCCGCCCGACTCCGACCTTCCGGTCGGGTTCGGGCGGGCGATCGTAATATCATCACCGGCCTCACCGAATCCCCCCGCATCGCGGACAGGACTCCAATGACGATTCCTCCAGAACCCACAAACGACGCCTCGGTCAGCCATCGCTACGACGCCGGACTCGCCGACGAGATCGAAAGGCGCTGGCAGTCCGCCTGGGCGAGAGACGAGGTCGATCGGACCCCGGGTCCGGGCGATCCGGGTTTCGATCCCTCGCGACCGAAGTTCTACTGCCTCGACATGTTCCCCTATCCCTCCGGTGCGGGACTGCATGTCGGTCATCCCGAGGGGTACACCGCCACGGACATCATCTCCCGGCAGCGCCGAATGCTCGGATTCAACGTCCTTCACCCGATGGGCTTCGATGCCTTCGGACTTCCCGCCGAGCAGTACGCCGTCCAGACGGGAGTGCATCCCCGCGAGACCACGGTCGCCGCGATCGAGAATTTCCGCCGTCAGCTCAAGAGATTCGGTTTCGGTTACGACTGGTCTCGGGAGTTCTCGACCATCGAACCGGAGTACTACCGCTGGACCCAGTGGATCTGGCTCAAGGCCTACGATTCATGGTTCGATCCTGAAGTCGGAAAGGCGCGGCCGATCGCCGAACTCGTGAGCGCTCTGGAATCGGGATCGGTGGAGCTCGAGGACGAGGACGGGCGGGTCATCGACTGGTCGTCGCTGGACGAAGCCGGCCGTCGCCGGGTGATCGACGACCGGCGGCTGGCCTATCTCGGAGAGCAGACCGTCAACTGGTGCCCGCGACTCGGCACCGTCCTCGCCAACGAGGAGGTTATCGACGGTCGAAGCGAACGTGGAGGGCATCCCGTCCTCAGAAAACCCATGCGGCAATGGATGTTCCGGATCACCGCATACGCACAGAGGCTCCTCGACGATCTGGATCTCATCGACTGGCCGGAGTCGACTCGTACCCAGCAACGAGAGTGGATCGGTCGCAGTGAAGGGGCTTCCATACGGTTCCCGATCGTCGGTTCCGAGGAGTCATTGGAGGTGTTCACCACCCGCCCGGACACGATATTCGGGGCGACCTACATGGTGGTGGCCCCCGAACATCCGCTGGTGGACGAGATCGTCGCCGAAGGACGTGACCAGGCCCTTGCCGAGTACGTGGCGGAAGCCAGGAACCGCGCGGACGTCGATCGCATGGCGGACTCTCGCGACAAGACTGGAGTCCCGACCGGACGGCATGTCGTCAACCCGGCGACGGGAGAGGACATTCCCGTCTGGACCGCGGATTACGTGCTCGCCGGCTACGGGACGGGAGCCATCATGGCCGTTCCCGCCCACGACCAGCGAGACTTCGAATTCGCGAGGTGCTTCGATCTTCCGATTCGCAGGGTGATGGCAGACTCCCCTGACGCCCCCGGAGTTTCGATCGCCGAATGGACCGAAGCAAGTTCCGGGGCCGGATTCGCCATCGCAAGCTCCAATGCGGAAGTCTCCCTCGACGGGCTTTCAACTCTGGAGGCACAGGACCGGATCGTCGCCTGGCTGGAGTCCCGCCAGCTCGGTCGCGGCACCGTGAACTTCAAGCTGCGGGACTGGCTTTTCAGTCGTCAGCGTTACTGGGGGGAGCCGTTCCCGATCGTCTTCGACGAGGCTGGAAATCACCACCCGGTCTCCACGAAGGCGCTGCCCGTCGTGCTTCCCGATCTCGAGGACTACCAGCCCGTCGAGAGCGAGAATCCCACCCCTCCGCTCGGGAAGGCGACGGAATGGGTGTTCACGACGGCCGGTGAGGCCGGAGTCGATCCGGAGGTCCTGCCTCCGGACACCCCGGTGCGCCGCGAGACCAACACCATGCCGGGCTGGGCTGGTTCCTGTTGGTACCACCTTCGCTATCTGGATCCCGGGAATGACGAACGCCTCGTGTCTCGGGAGGCCGAACGCTACTGGATGCTTTCCGAACGGGGTTCCCCGAAGGACGATCCGTCCTCGACTCTCGGAGAGGAGGCCTTCGACCCGAATCGACACCATGTCGGAGGCGTGGATCTCTACGTAGGAGGCGCGGAGCACGCGGTGCTCCATCTTCTCTACGCAAGGTTCTGGCACAAGATCCTCTTCGACCACGGCGAGGTGTCCACTCCCGAGCCGGTGGGGAAGTTGTTCCACCAGGGTCTGATCACGAGCTTCGCCTATCGACGGGAGGACGGCTCGCTGGTGCCGGTCGACGAAGTCGACACGGTGGAGCTTGAAACCGGCGAGCATCGCCACGTGG
>MDTG01387628.1_pt1 | contig 12589 bp, 15 predicted proteins | sample 811421 | NCBI WGS metagenome assembly MDTG01 (sample SAMN05326645, study PRJNA326480) | marine metagenome | isolation source: seawater | place: Pacific Ocean: South East | collected 2011 | reverse complement strand
TTTATTTTTATCTTTATTCTTTTCTTATAGTAATCAAAAATCTTTGAATATGGCGGATCTTCTTTGAATTTTCCTGGAGAAATAATATCAATTTCCATTTTACCCGAAACTCATTTTTTCATCTTCGATCCCATATTGCCATATTTTTTCTAAATCATAGTGCTTTCTTATTTCAGGTTTAAAAAGATTTAATATAATATCCCCAAAATCTAAAATTACCCAATCAGTTGATTTTAAACCTTCAATCGTAATTAACTCTTTTTTGTTATTTTTCATAATCTTCGAGGCAATTGCATTGATATGTCTTGATGAACTTCCGCTAGCTATAACAAAATAATCAGCTAATGCACTCCTATTTTGAATATTTATTACAACAACTTCAATCGCTTTTAACTCATCAAGTTGTTTGAGAATTTTATCTAATAATTCTCTTATTTTATTTTTTTTATTCATCTATCTCTAATCTTTTTTTAGTTGAGGATTCCGGATTAGTTAGTCCATTTACAAAAACCCAGGCTGGAGGAGACATAAACTTTAATTTATTTGATAATTTTGTTTTAATCCTTTTATTCCTAAAAAAGCCAATAACCCTACTCTTAGATACATTTAAAGAGTAAGATGGTCTGTCAAAAATTGCAATTGGAATATTACAAAAGATTTTTCTCCAATCCTTCCATAAATGAAAATTTTCCAACCCGTCGACACCCATCAACCAAATAAATTTTGTTCTCGGAAATTTCTCTCTTAAATAATCTAAAACATCTATTGTGTAAGTTGTCTTTTCAGTATCAGTTATTTTTATAACTTTTATCATTCGAGACTTAGGAAAAACTTCTGCATTTTTTTGTCTGTAAGAAAAATTGCTTTTTGTTTTTTTTAGAGGATTCTTGACTGTTACCACCCACCATATTTCATCCAATCTCAACCTTATTAAGGCGAATTTACTTATAAAGAAATGCCCAGAATGCGGAGGATCAAACGTCCCACCTAATATACCGATATATTTTTTTTTTGAGATAATCAATTTACGGTCTAATTTGGCCCGATCCTTTGACCTTATATTTAAAACTTGTTAGCTGAGCCACACCTACTGGTCCTCTGGCATGAACTTTTGATGTTGAAATTCCTATTTCAGCTCCCATTCCAAACTCTCCACCATCAGCAAATTGAGTCGAAGTATTGTGCATAACAATCCCACTATCAACATTGTCAAGAAAATATTTAACAGCATCCTTATCTTCAGATAAGATTGCATCCGTATGACCAGAACCATAGTCATTTATATGGCTAACTGCTTCTTTAACTCCAGCCAAGATTGTTTTTATTGAGACTGTTTTGTCCAAGTACTCTGTATGCCAATCTTCATCATTAGCAAGTTTAATTGATTTATCAATCTTTCTTATTTCTTTATCTGCTCTGACTTCACATTTATGTTTTTTTAAGGACATTAAGATTTGTGGTAAATGTGAATGTAATATTTCTTTGTCAATTAAAATCGTTTCGGTTGCACCACATATGCCTGGTCTTCTCATTTTTGCATTTACTGTAACTTTTTCAGATAAATTTGGTTTAGATGATTTTTCGATATAAGTATGACAAATGCCATCAAGATGACGAATTACATGTATCTTGCTATCATCAATAACTCTCTCAATGAGTGATCTTCCCCCTCTGGGAATTAAAACATCTATATATTTGTCCATTTTCAACATATATCCTACAGCTGATCTATCTTTCGTAGGAATATTCTGTAAAGCACCTGAAGGGATTTTAAATTTTTCCAGTGTTTCATTAATTATTTTTATTATCATCGATGAAGAGTGAAAACTTTCACTCCCACCTCTAAGTATTAGTGCATTCCCTGATTTTAGGCAAAGGCCAGCTGCATCAGCAGCCACGTTAGGTCTAGATTCATAAATTACACCAATCACACCTAAAGGGATTGAGACCTTCTCTATTTTTAAACCATTTGGTCGTGACCATTTGTCAATTATTTTTCCTATTGGATCATCTAATTTGGAAATATCGATCAATCCCTCGCATATGGAATCTATCCTTTTGCTATCAAGAACCAATCTGTCAAGAGTTGCTGAAGTGAGTTTTGTCTTATTCTCATCGATATCTTTTTGATTTTCACTTATTAACTTTTGCTTTTTATTAAGCAAATTTTCTGCAGCCGAACAAATAATTTCATTTTTCAAATTTGTTCCCAACAAAGAAACTTTTCGTGAAGCATCTTTGGCTTTTTTTCCAATCTTTAGAATATCTTTTTCTGTAATATTATTCATTTTGAACTTAAGAATAAGTAATCCCTGTGAATAATTTCTTCTCTACCTTCATATCCTAGAATCTCTTTTATAAAAGTTGTCTGTTTTCCTTTTATCAATTTTAACTCTGAGCAGTCGTAATATGTTATACCTTTTCCAATTTTTTTTCCATCTGAATCAATAATTTGAACTATATCACCTTTAGAAAAATTTCCAGAGATTCTTTTTACACCAATAGGCAATAAACTTGACCCTTTTTTTAAAGCATTGCAGGCGCCATAATCAATTGTTATGGAACCAGAAACATTTATTGAGCCTGCAATCCAGTTTTTCAAACCCTTCTTTTTTTTATTTCTGGAGAGAAATAATGTACCAATTCTATTTTTTATCAAATTAGAAATTGGTCTTTTTAAGTTGCCCTGACAAATAATAGTACTGCAACCAAAACTATCTGCAATTTCGGCTGCTTCAATTTTTGTTTTCATTCCACCAGAACCATATTCATTAGTTTGATCTGAAACAGTTTTCAAATATTTAGTATTTATATTCTTTACAATTGGTATTAATTTAGCATTTTTGTTGGTTTTTGGGTTATCGTCATAAAGACCTTTAACATCACTCAACAATATTAGAAGGTCTGCATCTAATATTTGAGCTACTCTTGACGCTAATCGATCATTATCTCCAAACTTTAATTCATCAGTCGCAACTGTATCATTCTCATTTATAATTGGGATTACACCTCCATTTAATAAACTTTTCAATGTCTCACGTGAATTAAGGCTTTTTCTTCTGTCTTCCGTATCTGAAAATGTTAAAAGTATTTGTGCAACTTTAATTTTTTTTTTTATAAAAGCTTTCATAAAATTTTCCATTAAAATCACTTGGCCACAAGCTGCAAGTGCTTGTTTATCCGTAATACTAATTTTTTCATTTTTTATTTTAAGGTAATTCTCTCCAAGAGAAACAGCACCTGAAGCAACAATTATAATTTCAATTTTTTGCTTTTTCAGAAAAATCAAATCTTCAATAAATGAATCAAGCCACTTAGAGTTAAATTTTTTATTTTCTATTAACAAAGACGAGCCGATTTTCAAAATGATTCTTTTTGCCTTATTAATCTCTAACAACTTTATCATTTATAAATTCCTGAAGGTATAATCTCAGTTCCTCAATTCCATTATTAGTAACACTCGACAAAGAAAAAACTTTTGCATTTGTTTTTAATTTCATCAAATCAATCCTTCTCTTAATAATATCTTTATCAACTAAATCAGACTTGCTCAATACAATAACTTCTTTTTTTAATGAGATCTTTTTACCATAACTATTTATCTCATTTCTTATCATTTCATAATTTTTTATTATCTCTTCATCTTTGACAACTGAAATATCACAAATATGTATCAAAGCCCTACATCTTTCAATATGAGCTAAGAACTTATGGCCTAAACCAATACCATCTGAGGCTCCTTCAATTAAACCCGGTAAATCTGCTAAAACCAAATCTCCGAAATCAAATCTTAGCAACCCAAGCTGCGGATTGGTTGTTGTGAATGGATAATCAGCAATCTTTGGCTTAGCATTAGATAAAACTGAAAGCAAGGTGGACTTTCCTGCATTAGGCAAACCAAGAAAACCTACATCCGCTATTAATTTCAACCTTAACCAAACCCATAATTCTTCACCCACTTTTCCTTTTTGAAAATTTCTTGGAGCTTGATTAGTTGATGTTTTATATCTAGAGTTTCCTTTGCCTCCAATACCTCCTTTAACAGCCAAAAAAAAATCTTTTCCTTTTGAGAAATCTTTGTAAATAAATTTCCTATCCTCACTCATAATTACAGTACCTATTGGCACCCTAATTATTACATCTTTTCCGTTATGACCTGTTCTGTTTTTACCAGAACCATTCTTTCCAGTCCCAGCTTTAAAATGTTGCTTATATCTAAAGTCGATTAATGTATTTAGATTTTCGACTGCTTCAAAATATATATCACCTCCTTTTCCTCCATCACCTCCATCAGGACCACCAAACTCTACATATTTTTCTCTTCTAAAACTGACGCAGCCAGGCCCACCATCTCCTGCTTTGAGATAGATCTTAGACTCATCTAAAAATTTCATAATTTAGTTAAGGTGTATCTTTCTTTAACTTTACATCAACAAAACATTTTCCTGATGACTTCTTTTTGAAAAACACATTTCCTTCTTTAACTGCAAAAATTGTATGATCTTTGCCTATAGAAACATTCTTGCCTGGATGATACTTTGTTCCACGTTGTCGAATAATTATGTTGCCTGGCAAAACCATTTCACCTCCAAACTTTTTAACCCCGAGTCTTCTTCCAGCACTATCTCTGCCATTTCTTGTACTACCTCCGGCTTTTTTATGTGCCATTTATATCCCCTTTATTTTCTTCACTATTTTTGGTGAGTTTGGATTCTTTGTTTTGATTTTTTGTTTTTGCGCTAGAAGCTGAATTTGTTTTTACATCCTCAATCTTAATTAATGTTAAATCTTGCCTATGACCAATCTTTCTTCTGTAATTGTGTCTTCTTTTTTTTTTGAAAACTATTATTTTTTTATCCCTGATTTGATCAATAACCTTAGCTTGAACGGCAATGTTTTTAACATATGGAGTGCCAACTAAAAGGCCAGTGGAATCACTATTAATAAACAAAATTTTATCGAAATTTATATCATCGTTTTTTTTTAACTTCTCAACCCTCGGGATTTTAATATAATCACCCTTTGAAACTTTGTATTGTTTATCTTTAAATTCAAAAACTACAAACATAAAAATTACCTTTATTCCCGTTGTTTTATACTATCTTCAATAAAATTATCAAATATTTTTTTAAAATTTTAAACTCTTAAGTAAAATTTCTGTGTAAAAATATTAAATTTTATGTTATTTATCCATTCTATTTGATTAAATATATTGATGACAGATATAGTTATAACCTCAGCTAAAAGAACGCCCATAGGAAAATTTATGGGTTCATTGTCAAATTTTTCCGCACCAGAACTAGGAAAGTTTTCTATTGATGCAATTTTTCAAGATACAAAAATAGATAAAAATCTTATTGATGAAATAATTTTGGGTCAAGTATTAACCGGGGGGTCAGGGCAAAATCCTGCGCGACAATCTCTTATGCTTTCAAATATTCCCGAAGAAAAAAGTGCAATGACAATTAATCAGGTATGTGGGTCTGGGTTGCGAGCTGTTTCAGTTGGTGCCCAATCAATTCTTACCAATCAATCTGAAATAATCATAGCAGGAGGACAGGAATCAATGACCAATGCTCATCATACTATCAATATTCGAAATGGCTTAAAAATGGGTGACGGAAAAATAAAAGATAGTATGATTGTGGACGGACTTTGGTGTGCAATGAATGATTACCATATGGGCACAACAGCCGAAAATATCGCAGAAAAATTTGGTATTTCAAAGGATGAACAAGATGAGTTTGCTACAAATTCTCAAAATAAAGCTGAAAATGCCCAAAAAAATAAATATTTTACTAATGAAATCGTTCCCATACCAATTAAAGTAAAAAAAGAGGAGGTTGATTTCACTGATGACGAATTTCCCAGACATGGTAGTACTATTGAAAAGATTGGTTCTCTTAAACCTGTTTTTAAAAAAGATGGAACTGTTACTGCAGGAAATGCATCCGGTCTAAATGATGGTGCAGCAGTGGTTTTGTTGATGAAAGAAAAAAAAGCAGAAGAATTAGGAGTTCAACCACTAGCAAGAATTATTTCTTGGGCTACCGTTGGAGTTGATCCATCGATTATGGGAATAGGGCCTGTACCAGCAGTAAAAAAAGCTCTCGATGCAGCCAACTGGAAAATTGACGATTTAGATGTAATCGAAGCTAATGAAGCTTTCGCTGCTCAATCATTGGCAGTAACAAAGGAAATTGGATGGGACATTGAAAAAGTTAATGTTAATGGCGGGGCAATTGCTTTAGGACATCCAATTGGCGCTTCTGGGGCTAGAATACTTGTTACATTAATACACGAGCTTCATAGAGCAAAAAAAAATAAAGGTATAGCAACCTTATGCATTGGGGGAGGGCAAGGAGTCGCAATGTGCCTAGAAAGGGTTTAGAAATGCCAAAAGTTGTTTTAGTTACCGGAGGGACTCGTGGAATAGGAGAAGCTATTTCTAAGAAGTTACATAATGACAGTTTTTCAGTTATCTCAAATTATTCAAGTAATGATGAGGCTGCTCAAAATTTTTCTGAAAAAAATGGAATAGAAGTATCAAAATGGGATGTCAGTGATTTTGAATCTTGCAAAAAGGGAATAAATGAAATCCTTGAAAAATACCAAAAAATTGATGTTTTAGTTAATAATGCTGGCATTACAAGGGATGCACCTCTTCACAAAATGAGTATAGAAAATTGGAAAAAAGTAATAGATGTCAATTTAAACTCAATTTTTAATGTTACTTCTCAAGTTATTAATAAAATGAGAGAGAATAATTTCGGTAGGATAATTCATATATCTTCAGTGAATGGTCAGAAAGGTCAATTTGGACAAACGAATTACTCTGCAACTAAATCTGCATTAATAGGTTTTTCTAAATCGCTAGCCCTTGAAGGTGCTGCAAAAAATATCACCTCTAATGTAATTTGCCCAGGTTATATTAATACTGAAATGGTTGCAGCAATCAGAGAGGATATCCTGAATAGTATAATAGAAACAATACCAGCCAAGAGATTAGGTCAATCTGAAGAGATTGCTGAAATGGTTTCTTATTTGGCTTCAGATAAAGCAAGTTATATAAATGGTGCTTCTTTTTCTGTAAATGGTGGTTTGTGGATGGATTAAAACTCGTCCTTCATTTGCCTTAGTATTTTAAAGCTCTCTGTTTTTGTTTTGTTCTCAAGTCCTATATTTTTTAAAAAAATATTATCATCAAACCTTAAAAAAGGATTTAATTTCTTTTCTTCGCCAAGAAGTGAAGGAATTGTTGATTTATTTTGCTCTCTTTTTTTCTTTATTTCCTCTATTTTTATTTTTAAAAGTTTGTTTCCTGGTTCTAATTTTTCTGCAAACATTGCGTTTGAAAGAGTATACTCGTGTCCACAAAATATTTTTGTATTGTCTGGCAAGGCTCTTATCTTTAATAGTGATTCAACCATATCCTCTGGTTTACCTTCAAAAAGTCTGCCACATCCAAGAGAAAAGAGTGTATCTCCACAAAAAAGAAGATCATCACCCCTAAAATAAAATGCAATGTGGCCTTTAGTATGACCAGAGACTTCTAATACTTTACACTCAGATTCACCAAGTTTAAAAAAATCACCATCTTTTAAAAAAATATCAATACCAGGTATTCTATCTTTATCATTTCTATTTCCAACTATTTTGCATTTATATTTTTCTTTTAAATTAAGATTTGCTCCAATATGATCATTATGATGATGGGTGCTAAAAATATAATCTAAATTCAGATGAAGTTTCTCTAATGTATCATCAACGGGGTCAAATGCTCCGGGATCTATACAAGCTGATTTAAGAGAGTTTTTATCAATAACTAAATAAACATAATTATCTTTAAGAATCGGAATCTGATGTATTTCAAGCATACAAAAATAGTATTAAATTATTCATTTTTTTGAAACACAAAAAATCACTTGATAAGACAAGAAGTTTCTGAAAATTTTCGATGAAATTTTTTCTCCATCTTCATTCAAAAAAATCACATCTTTTATTTCGATATTTTTTTTTTTACAGAAATCAAAGAAATCTTTAAAAGTACACAAATGTATATTTGGCGTATCATACCATTCAAATGGTAACATTTTATTTTTTGGCATCTTTCCATAAATCAAAAATTCTTTTCTTATCTTCCAAAATCCGAAATTTGGAAACGATATTATTGCTCTGTCACCAATTCTTACTAAATTCTTTAAAACTCTTTCAGGGTAAATCATAGCTTGAATTGTTTGACTTAATATCACACTCGAAAATGATTTGTCTTGATACTCCTCAAGTTCATAATTTGCATCGCCCTGTATTACCGATAACCCTTTTTTTAAACAAAGATTTACTCCTGACTGCTTTATTTCCATACCTCTGCACTCTACATTTTTTTGTTTAGAAAGATAATCCATTAATTTTCCATCACCGCAACCAACATCAAGAATTTGCTCATTTTCTTTGATTAATCTAGAGATAATCAAGAGATCTTTTCTTAATATTTTTTCAAATTCTATTTTTTTTAATTTGGCCATATAAGAAACTTTTTAAAGTTGAATGAAAATCATAATCATCTAACAGAAATGCATCATGACCTTTATCTGTTTTAATTTCAACAAAACTTACTTTAGCATCCGATTTATTTAATGACTTGATCATTGTTTTTGTCTCAGAAGTAGGAAAAAGCCAATCCGAAGTAAATGTTAAAAAACAGAACTGTAATTTACTATCTCTGAATGCCCCAGATAATCCAGCTTTTTTTTGAGAAAGATCAAAATAATCCATTGCCTTAGTTATGTATAAGTAACTATTTGCATCAAATCTTTCTACAAAAGAAATTCCCTGATGCTGAAGATAACTTTCAATTTGAAAATCAGTCTTAAAGTCAAAAGAAAAAAATTTACTATTTTGTAAATTTCTCCCAAATTTTCTTTGCAATGCTGATTCTGACAAATAAGTTATATGAGCAATCATCCTCGCCACAGACAATCCTCTTTTTGGATATTTTCTTCTATTATAATAATCACCATTGAACCAATTTGGATCAGCCATTATTGCTTGTCTACCAATTTCATGAAATGCAATATTTTGAGCTGAATGCCTATATGATGATGCAATGGGAATCACTGAATCAACCTTATGTGGAAAACTTACTGCCCATTCCAAGGCTTGCATTCCTCCCATTGAACCACCTATGACTGCAAAAAGTTTATTTATGCCGAGATTTTCAACAAGTTTTTCTTGAGCTCTAACCATATCTCCAACTGTAATGACAGGGAAATCCATTCCAAATGGTTTTTTTGTTTTTGAGTTTATAGAAGATGGCCCAGAACTTCCCATACAACCTCCTAAAACATTACTACAAATTACAAAAAAAACATTTGTATCAATAACCTTTCCTGGACCAACGAGATTACTCCACCACCCTTTTTTATTGGTTATTGGATTATTTTCAGTACAAAATTGATCACCAGTTAAAGCATGACAAACTAAAATAGCATTATTTTTTTTTTTATTTAATTTTCCATAAGTTTTAAAAGCAATTTCACAATTTTTTAAATCATTCCCTGAATCTAATAAGAGAGATTCTTTTAAAACGATTTTTTCTTTTATAATACTTTTCATCTAAAAATTATTTGACTTAAAAGGCATCATAACTATGTTGGTTTAGTAGTCAAAATAATTTTATTTGATAAGATTAAGTAATGAAAAAAATTGATATCAAAAAACTAGTTAAACCTTCCATCAATCAGATCGCAAAATATATTCCAGGGGAATCTTCAATAAATGGAAAAACTAACATTATAAAATTATCTTCGAATGAATCACCTTTTTCAATTCCAAAGAAAGTACTTAAATCAATAAATTCATCAAATATTCAAATCAACTTATATCCAGATGGGGATTCAAATTTTTTAAAAAAAACAATTTCTAAATACTTCAATTTAAATATTTCTCAAATTATTTGTGGGAATGGATCAGATGATATTTTATCAATCATTGCTCAAGCATTCTTGAGGGAAAATGATGAAGTAATATGTAGTGAGTATGGTTTTATATATTACCCGATAATTGCTAAAACATCTGGAGCTAGAGTTATAACTGCAAAAAGTAAGAATCTAGAAATTAGTTGTGAAAATATTTTAAAAAAAATAACGAAAAAAACTAAAATAATTTTTTTTGCTAACCCTAATAATCCGACTGGATCTATAATTTTCAGAAAAGAACTTTCTGATTTTCTTCAAAAAATTCCTAAAAATATAATTGTAGTACTTGATGGTGCATATTCTGAATTCATTATGGACAAAAGATATACTGATGGGCTAGATCTAGTAAAAAAATTTTCTAACCTTATTATAACGAGGACTTTTTCAAAAATATATGCGTTAGCAGGTTTGAGACTTGGCTGGGCATATGCTTCAAAAGAAATAATAAATTTACTAGAAAAAATAAGGGGACCGTTTAATGTTAATATGTATGCTCAGAAAGTTGGGGCTTCAATGCTTAAAGAAAAAGAATTTTTAAAAAATTCAATCAACCACAATATAAAATGGCAGAAAAAATTGCCTAAACTTATTAGTGAATTAGGATTAAATGCTCAACCAACATATGCTAATTTTGTTTTAGTGAAAGTTGATAAAAAAAAATTCTCAAAAAAACAAATCATTAAAGAATTACTATCGAAGAAAATAATCGTGAGAGATTTATCTAATTATGGTTTAAATGACTTTTTCAGAGTTTCAATAGGCTTAAATAATCAACTAGATATTTTTTTGAAATCTTTAAAGAAAATAATTAATAAAGCTAAAAATGAAAAAAAAAATTAATCAAATTACGATTATTGGAACTGGCTTAATTGGTTCATCATTGGGACTCGCTCTTAAACAAAAAAAAATTGCAAATTCAATTATTGGTATTGATAAATCAAAGGTTAATCTGAAGAATGCACTTGAAAATAACTCAATCGATGAATCAAGACTAAAAATAGATTCAAGGATAAAAGAAAGTGATATTATTTTTTTATGTACACCGGTTAGCTTAATTGATCCAATAACCATCCAATTATTTTCTTTTTTAAAAAAAGACACCATCTTAACCGATGTAGGATCAGTAAAAAATTGCTTTAGCAAGGAAACAATAAAAAAATCTAGAAGTTTTATTCACATTGTTCCAGGTCACCCAGTTGCAGGGACGGAACATTCAGGATCCAAGTATGCTAAAGAAGAATTATTTAAGAATAGATGGTGTATAATTACACCCATAAATAATAATAAAGAGCCAGTAAATATCATAAGTAGTATATGGAGAAAAATTGGTATGAAAATTTCAATCATGTCAGTTGATGAACATGACAAAATAATGTCTATAACCTCTCACCTTCCGCATTTGATTGCTTTTACAATAGTTGGTACAGCTTTTAATATTGATATAAAAAAAAAAAAGGAACTTATTAATTTTTCTGCTGGTGGCTTTAGAGATTTTACCAGGATTGGGTCATCAGATTCAAAAATGTGGACTGACATTTTTATAAAAAATAAAAAATTCATTTTAAAAACACTTGATAACTTCTTTGATGATATTAATGTTTTGAGAAATTCAATAATTGCAGATGATTACAAAAAAATTTATAATCTTTTAAAGAGAACAAAAGAAATAAGAAAGAAAATTTTGATTCAAGACAAAGTCAAGGATAAGAATTAGTCAAAAATTTCCTCAATTCTTTTTATTAATTCAACTTTATTCAAGTCATCATCTAAAAGTGGATGAACTTTTACTTTAATTATCCCTTTTTCCTTAACAAATTTTTTATTTTTCCAATATAGGCCTGAGTTATGCTTGATAGGTAATATTGGGATTTTTAAAATTTTATTTACTGCAACTACACCAGTGTTTAATTCTATCTTTTCCCCCGGAGAAACTCTTGTACCTTGTGGAAAAATGATGAAGGCTTTTACGCCTTTTTTTACTAATTTAGATACCGAAGCTATTACCTTCTTTAATGAATTAAAACCTCTCTCACGATCAATGTAAATGTACCCCAACTTTGAAAAATAACTTGATAAAACTGGAATGTTTTTTAACTCTTCTTTTAATACGAAAGCAGGATCACCAAACAAAACTACAAAAAAAAATGTTTCCCAAGCAGATTGATGATTACTTGCGACAAGAAAGGGTTTGTCTTCAGGAATATTTTCTTTACCTTCTACAATATAATCAATACCTAAAATCTTTTTGGCAAACCAAATAATTGAGCCAGTCCAAATTATAGAGAGTCTTGCAGCAAATTTTCTAGTGAAAAATCTAACTGGTGAAAAGACTATAAAATAAATTATTGTCCAAGAATACACAATTACATAAAAAAAAAAACTTCTTAAAATCATCTAATAGTCATTAATGTATAAAGTACCTTAAAATATTCTGAAATAATTAATCTAAAATGAAATATCACCTCTCCTCTAAATTTATTTTTTTGAACGGCTGGGCTTGGAATAATTTCAAGGTTTGGAATAATCTTATTAAAGATAATCAAACTCCTTGGGATATGATAATAAGAAGTTACAAGAATTATTTTCCTTATATAATTACTTGTACTTAACCA
>MDTG01385368.1_pt1 | contig 12589 bp, 13 predicted proteins | sample 811421 | NCBI WGS metagenome assembly MDTG01 (sample SAMN05326645, study PRJNA326480) | marine metagenome | isolation source: seawater | place: Pacific Ocean: South East | collected 2011 | reverse complement strand
CCCTTGATTACATATTTTAAATTATAATTTTTAATTTTTGGAACCTTATTTCCATCAATTAATACTTGTACAGGTTTTTTCTTTAATTTTTTTATAGCTCTTTTCATTGCAAGCAAACTTGCATTCAAAATATTTAATTTTTCTATTTCTTTTAATGATGCTGATCCAATAGACCAATAAGAATTTTTTTTTATATATTTTTCTAATATTTCGCGATTTTTTTTTGTTAGCGTTTTAGAATCTTTTATTTTTTTTTTATCTACTTTTTTTTTTAAAATTACTGCCGCCGCATACACTGGGCCAACTAGACTCCCTCTTCCCACCTCGTCAACTCCGGCCACAATGCTTTTCATTTTAAATTTTTAAATTTAATTCATCAATTTTTTTTCTTAATTTTTTTAAATCAGCCCATGAATATTTTTTTTGATCTGCTTGTCTTAACAAATATGCAGGGTGAAATGTAATCATCGTTAAATAAGTTTTATTATTAATTATAATTTCTTTCCAATTCCCTCTTTCTTTAGAAATCTTTATTTTTGATCCAAGCAATGACTCCATTGCTGTGCTTCCCATTAATATTAAAATTTTAGGATTTATTATAGAAATATGTTCTCTTAAAAAATTTGAATACTTTATAATTTCCAAAGACTCTGGCTTTCTGTTGTTTGGCGGTCTGTAATTAACTACATTTGTGATATAAATTTTTTCTCTATTAATATTTATTGCGTTTAACATTTTATTTAAAAGCATTCCCGCATCCCCAACAAATGGCTTACCAATTTCATCTTCTTTTTGCCCTGGGCCCTCACCAACTAACATTATTTGGCTATTATAATCACCATCGCTAAATACGATTTTAGATCCATTTTTTTTAAGTTCACAATTTTTAACTTTTTCAATTTTATTTTTTAATTCAAAAAGCATATTTGCTTTGTTTTCTACCTTAGGTTTATTTTTTACTCTATTAATTGGAACATCATTAAAAATATAGTCAATTTCAAAGGATCTAATTAGCTTTGAATCAATTATGTCATTTTGATTTTTGTCATCTATAGTCATAAGATATTGTTATGATGTTTAATAAATTTAAACTATTAATATTCTTAATAATTTTCTTATATCAAAATTCTGTATTTTCAAAAACAAATGATAATAACAAATTCAACCATAGGTACTTATCAAATTATTTTTCCGCGTTAATATCTTATGATAATCAAAATAATGATAAAGCTTTAAAATATTTCAATTCATCTAAAAGTTTAATTAATGAGCATGATAATTTTTTAAAAGAGTTTTCCATTTCCCTTGTGGAAGATGGACAGGTAGCTAAGGCAATTAATAAAGTAAAAAACTCAAAAAACCCAGAGCAAATAAATTTTTTGGAAGCACAAATTTTACTAATAGTTGATAGTTTTATAAAAGAAGATTTTAACAGAACTCAAAAAATTTTAAAAAAATTAAAAACCTTCGAGGATGACGATAGTTACGAATTTATTGTTTATAAAATTTTAGATAGTTATTTTAAACTGTTTAAAAATAATGAAATTATCTCCATAAAAAATAAAAACTTCGGAAAATTATTTTCAATCACAGAAGCTTTTCAAAGTTGCTATGTTCAATCGAAAAATACAAACTCTTTATTTATAAATTTAATAAATTCTTCCGAAGGTAATTATTCCAGATATTTATTTTTTTATTTGTCAAAATTATTACAAGATGGGGATTATATTACTGTTAAGCAAATTTCTAATACAATCGACCCAATTTCTAATGGTTTATTAATTTCTCAATTGCAAAAATGGATTGATAAATCTGAATATAAAAAAATAATAAATTCATTTTCATGTGAAAATAAAAATCATCTGTTATCTGAATTTTTTTTCTTAATTTCAAACCTATATTCTGCTGATGAAAATTATAAAAGGTCAAATTTTTACTTGAATATTTCCAATTTTCTCAACTCAAATTTTTACTATAATCTATCCTTATTAGCAGAAAATTATTTTATAATAGAAGATTATTCTTCATCTAAAAAAATTTTAAAACTTTTTTCAGAAAAAGACGAGATTTATTTTTGGTTTAAAACTAAAAAAAATTCTCAAATAATTAAAGAAGAAAAAAGTAAAAATAAAGCTTTAATTTTTTTAGAAAAAAAATTTCAAGAAATTGACAATCCGTCCACAAAAATTATTTTTGATATGGCAAATTTTTATAAAAATTATAAAGAATATGAAAAAGCAATTATATTATATTCAAAATTATTAAAAACAATTGATAAAAACTCGAATTCATACGCAGATATTTTATATAGACGTGGAGGAAGTTTTGAGAGGTTAAAAAAATTTGAAAAATCAGAAAATGATTTATTATTGTCTTTAAAATTTAAGCCAGACGATCCATATGTTATGAACTATTTGGCCTATAGTTGGTTAGAAAGAAATTATAAAATTAATGAAGCACTTTTAATGCTGAAGAGAGCGTATGAGCAAAAAAAAAATGACCCATATATTATAGACTCAATAGGCTGGGCATATTATTTGAAACAAGATTATAAAAAAGCAGAAAAATATTTAATCCAAGCGGTCGAATTAATGCCTGATGATCCAATTGTTAATGACCATTATGGAGATATTTTATGGAAATTAAATAAAAAATTACAAGCAAGGTATATTTGGAAAAATGTTTTAAAATTAAAGGATACAGAAGAAGAAATGAAAAATAAAATAAAAGATAAACTTTTGAAAGGTATAGACAATATTTGATTAATGAAATTTGATGAAATTAAATCTTATGCAAAAATAAATATTTCTCTTAATGTATTAAAAAAACAAAAAAATAAATTACATAAAATTGAGAGTTTAATAACTTTTATAAATCTTTACGATACAATTTATATAAAAAAGATTAAAAAAAAAAATAATATAGTAAAATTTTACGGAAAATTTTCTAAGACAATCAAAAGAAAGAATACAATAACTGATCTTTTTAAAATACTGGATGAAAAAAAATTACTAAAACAAAATAAGTATTTAATAAAAATAAAAAAAAAAATACCTCAAAAATCAGGAATGGGTGGTGGATCCATGAATGCTGCTTCAATTTTAAACTACTTTACTAACAAAAAAATAATTAAACTAAAATTCAAAGAAATAAGAAATATAACAAGATTAGTTGGCTCAGATGTAGAGATTGGTGTTGATACTGGATCCACAGTATTTAAATCAAACCTTTATTTAATTAAAAATATTAAAAATATAAAACTGCACCTGCTAATTGTTAAGCCAAATTTTGGATGTTCTACAAAGGAAATTTATAGTTCTATAAGGCAATACTCAAAACCTATTTTAAAATACATCATTAATAAAAAAATTAAATTTTCAGATTTAATTAATTTAAAAAACGATCTTGAAAAAGTAGCTATAAAAAAATATCCATCTCTTAAAAACTTAAAAAAGAACCTAGAAACTCTTCCAAATGTAAAATTAGTTAGAATGACTGGTAGCGGATCATCATTTATTGCATATTTTTTATCTAAATCTGATGCAATGAAAGCATATAAAATATTCAGAAAAAAATCTAAAAATTATTGGAGTATTATATCAAAAACTATATAAAGGTTTTTTTTTGTGTTATATGAAATAGAATTTGGGGCTTAGCCAAGTGGTAAGGCAGCGGTTTTTGGTACCGCCATCCTAGGTTCGAATCCTAGAGCCCCAGCCATTATGAAAAATATAATAAATAGATTAATTCATAAAAAAAACAAACAATTGCTAAATTTAAATTCTTTCGAAAAACTTAAAAAGGAAACAGAAATATCAAAAATTTTTCAAAGTTTCTCTAGGTATTCGGAAAATAGTGAAGTGAGATATGTAGGTGGATGCATAAGGAAAATTTTAAATAAAGAAAAAGTTGATGATATTGACTTAGCTGTAAATTTAGACCCAGGAATAGTTTGTGATATATTAAATAAAGCAAATATTAAATATTTTAAAAGTGGCATTAGTCATGGAACAATTACGGCCTTAATAAAAAATCAAAAATTTGAAATTACATCATTAAGGAAAGATTTAATATCATATGGTAGACATGCAAAAGTAGAGTTTTGTGAAAGTTGGCAGGAAGATGCATCTAGAAGAGATTTTACAATAAATTCAATTTATTCAGATATTCATGGAAATTTATTTGATCCATTCGATGGAAAAAGACATTTATTAGAGGGGAAAATAAAATTTATTGGAGATCCAGAGGAAAGAATAAAAGAAGATTATTTAAGAATATTAAGATATGTAAGATTTTTTTTAAATTATAGTAGATCAAAGCACAATCCAGAAATAAAAAAAATAATAAAAAAAAATTTAGATGGTATATCAAAAATATCATCAGAAAGACTAATTGATGAATTAAGAAAAATAATTGCATCAAAAGGATTTTTAAATTTAGCAAAAGATGAATTTTCAACAGAAATAATTCAATTAATTTTTCCTCAACTTAAAAATATAAAAATATTAAAAAATTTAAATGAAGATAAAATTGAGATTATTAAAAAAAAGGATTTTATTTTTTTAATTTCTACAATGATAATTGATGAAACTGATAATGCTGAATATTTTTTATATAAATATAATTTATCTAATGAAGAAAAAAAAAGAATTAAATTTTTGTATAATTACTTTTCTAAACCTCTTGTAAATAATTTTTTTAACAAAGAAAATTTGTGGAAAATTTTTTATTTAAATAATAAAAAGTATTTAGAAGATTTAATAAATTTTAAGATATTAAAAGAAAAAAATAAGGAAACCAAATTAAAAAATTTAAAAAATTATTTTTCTGATAAAACGTGTCCGGAACTTCCAATTAAAGCTGAATTTTTAATAAATAATTATAATTTACGAGAAGGTAAAAATTTGGGTATAAAATTAAAAGAAATTGAAAATACCTGGTTAGAGAACAACTTTAAAATATCTAAGGAAGAAATTCAGAAAATTGTAGGAAATTAAAAGTATTTAACATCAATAATTTCAAAACTTTTTGTTCCTGCTGGAGTTTCAATTTCAACTAAATCATTTTTATTTTTTCCAATGAGTCCTTTTCCTATTGGTGATTTATAAAAAATTAACTTTAATTTTAAATTTGCTTCGTCTTTTCCAACAATCTTATAGTCTATTTTTTCATTTGTATCTAAATTTTGCAAATAAACAGTTGAACCAAAGATGACTTTACCATCATTACTCATTTTAGTTACATCTATGATGTTTGCTCTTGCAATAATATCTTCTACCTCTTGAATCCTGCCTTCATTGTGTGACTGTTGTTCCTTTGCAGCGTGATATTCTGCATTTTCCTTAAGATCGCCATGGGATCTGGCTTCAGCAATTGAAGCTACAATTTCTGGTCTTTTTTTTTCTTTTAAAAATATTAATTCTTTTTTTAGTTTTTCTAATCCTTGAACTGTTATTGGTTCTTTGTCCATTTAATTATTTCCATTTAGCAGTTGGTGGCAATGACATAAGTATAGCTTCAACATTACCTCCAGTTTGCAATCCAAACTTGGTTCCTCTATCATACAATAGATTAAATTCAACATATCTTCCTCTTTTAAAATTCTGAATTTCTTTTTGTTTTCTATTCCATTTTATTTTATTTTTTTTAATTATAATTTCTTTAAAAATGTTTTTAAACGTAATTCCAACATCTTTTACAAAAGCAAAATCTTTTTCCCAATTATCTTTTTTATAATCAAAGAAAATACCTCCTATACCTCTAGACTCATTTCTATGAGGTAAATAAAAATATTTATCACACAAATTTTTATAATTTTTATAATAATTTTTATTATGTTTATCACAGCATTTTTTTAACTCTTGGTGCAACCATGTTTTAAGTTTAGAATCTTTTATACAGGGGGTAACATCCATGCCTCCCCCAAACCATCCATGCGAAGTAACAATATATCTTGTATTAAAATGCATAGCAGGAACATTTGGGTTTTGCATGTGCATTACAACTGATATTCCTGATGCCCAAAAATTTGGACTCTTATGAGCTCCTGGCATTTGTTTTCTAAAATTTTTTGAAAATTTTCCGTAGACTTCAGAAAAATTAACTCCAACCTTTTCGAAAATTTTACCGTTTTCAAGAATAAAAAATTTTCCTCCTCCTTCATCACTTTTGTTTGATCTTTTCCATTTTTTTGAATTAAATGTTTTTTTTTTACTTTCCAATTCTTCAATTTCATCGCAAATAGATTTTTGTAATGTTTTGAACCAGTTTGTAGCCAACTTTTTTTTAATTATATTATTCATTACAAGTATTTTGTTTGTCTTAGAATTTCACTTAGAACAATAGCGACAGAAGTAGACAAGTTTAAAGATCTTTTTTTTTTCATCATTGGTATAACTAATTTATTTTTAACTATTCTATGAATTTTTTGTGGTACCCCAGCACTTTCTCTACCAAAAAGTATAGTATCATCCTTTTTAAATTTAAATTTAGTATATGACTTTTTTCCTTTAGTTGTCATTAAAATTACTCTTTTATTTTTTTTTGACTTAAAAAATTCTTTAGAACTTTTGTAAATTTTTAATTTACTTTGATCCATATAATCCATAACAACTCTTTTGAACCTTGAATCACTTAAAAGAAAACCACAAGGTTCGATTATTTCTAATTCAGCTCCTAGACAGAAGCATGTCCTTGCTATAGATGCTGTATTTTGAGGAATATCAGGATCATAGAGCGCTATTTTTGGCACTAAAATTGGCATTTTGTGTGTCATTGTTACCATAGAAAAATATCTTTTTTCTTATAAGAAATCATATAATAAGAGAAAATTAAAATATTATTAATGTCAGACCAAGATAAAAAAAAACCCAATAGAAGAGATTTTATCTTAACTGCTACTACAACCGCAGGGGCAGTTGGCGTAGGAGCTGCTATTTGGCCTTTAATAGACCAAATGAATCCAGACGCATCTGTAAAAGCGCTTGCAAGTACAGAAGTAGACGTAAGTAATATTCAACCTGGTCAATCAATCACTGTTTTATGGAGAGGAAAACCGGTTTTTATTAAAAGAAGGACACAGGAAGAAATAAATAGCGCAAGATCAGTAGATTTAAAGGATTTAAAACATCCTGAAAAAGATGAAGATAGAGCAAAAGATCCGGAATGGCTAGTTATGCTAGGGATATGTACTCATTTAGGATGCGTTCCTTTAACTGACAAAGGTGATTACAATGCTTGGTTTTGTCCTTGTCATGGTTCTCACTATGATACTTCGGGAAGAATACGAAAAGGTCCAGCGCCTACAAATTTAGAAGTTCCAAAATACGTATTTCTTAATAGTAAAACTATTAAAATAGGTTAAGCAAATGAGTGATCACGAATATCAGCCCAAATCAAAGTTAGGAAAATGGTTTAATGATCGTTTGCCTTTATTAACTCTTTCAAATCATTTGCAAGAATATCCAACTCCTAAAAACTTAAATTATTGGTGGACATTTGGTGGTATTCTAACTTTCTGCCTAATTGCTCAAATAATCACAGGAGTTATTTTAGGAATGCACTACATAGCTCATGCAGATTTAGCATTTGAAAGTGTTGAACATATTATGAGAGACGTGAACTATGGTTGGTTAATAAGATATGTTCATGCAAATGGAGCATCAATGTTTTTTTTGGCTGTATACATTCATATTTTTAGAGCACTATATTATGGGTCTTATAAATCTCCAAGGGAAGTTATATGGATTATAGGAATGATAATTTATTTTTTGATGATGATGACAGCATTTATGGGTTACGTACTTCCTTGGGGTCAAATGAGCTTTTGGGGAGCTACAGTAATTACGAATTTATTTAGTGCAGTACCTTTTTTTGGTGAAAGCATTACAAATTGGTTATGGGGAGGTTTTGCAGTAGACAATCCAACTTTAACAAGATTTTTTAGTTTACATTATTTACTTCCTTTTTTAATACTTGGCTTAGTGATTTTGCACATATGGGCATTACATGTTCCAGGAAATAATAATCCTATTGGTATTGACATAAAAAAGCCATCTAATGATACGGTTCCATTTCATCCATATATAGTAATAAAAGATTTGTTTGCTTTACTTATTTTTTTAATAATATTTGCTTTTTTTGTTTTTTATTCACCAAATATTTTAGGTCACGCTGATAATTATATTGAAGCGAACCCAATGGTAACACCAGCACATATAGTTCCTGAATGGTATCTACTACCTTTCTATGCAATTTTAAGATCAATCCCAGATAAATTGCTTGGAGTTGTGGCCATGTTTTTATCAATTTTTGTACTAGTTATTTTACCATGGCTGGATACTTCTAAAGTAAGATCTGCAATATTTAGACCTATTTATAAACAGTTTTATTGGTTTTTAATAGCCGATGTTATTATTCTTGGATATATGGGGGCGATGCCTGCAGAGGGCACTTATTTACTAATAGCCAGAGTAGCTACAGCATATTATTTTTTTCATTTTTTAATAATTTTACCTGTTTTGGGACGTAGAGAAAAAACAAAAGAAATTCCTTTAAGTATTACGGAACCTGTTTTAGGCGGGATGTCAAATCCATCAATGGTTAAAGATAATAAAAAATTTAAGAGTTAAACTGTGAGAAACTTTTTTAAAATTTTATTTCTTTTTACTATAATCTTTTTGATCAATGGTTTCCAAAAAATTTCTGCTGAAGAAAATCAAAAACTTTTAAAACAAGATTGGTCATTTAAAAGTTTTTTTGGAAAATTTGATAGAGCATCGCTTCAAAGAGGTTATCAAGTATATGCGGAAGTTTGTGCATCATGCCATTCCATGAATTACTTATCTTATAGAAATCTGGCAGAAAAGGGTGGGCCTGAGTTTTCCGAACAAGAAGCAAAAATTATAGCATCACAATTTGAGGTTATAGATGGTCCTAACAGTGAAGGAGAAATGTTTACTAGGGCAGCCAAACTTTCAGACCGATTTGTATCACCTTATAAAAATGAGGAAGAAGCTAAAAATTCTAATGGTGGAGCCTACCCACCAGACATGTCGGTTTTAGTAAAAGCGCGAAAAGGAGGGCCAGACTACATATATTCAGTTTTATTAGGATATGAAGATCCACCAGCTGATATTAAGCTCGATGATGGAGTTTATTATAATAAATATATTTATGGAAAAAAAATTAAAATGGCTTCCCCATTATCTGATGGACTTTTGGAATATTCAGATGGAACAGCCGCAACTCAAGAGCAAATGTCTAAAGATATTGTAACTTTTTTGATGTGGGCTGCTGAACCACACTTGGAACAACGTCACGCAATAGGATTTAAAGTAATAATTTACTTATTAGTTCTTACTATTTTAGTATATTTAAGCATGAAAAAGATTTGGTCACGTATTGAAACGAAAATTTAACACATCACCATCCTTTACCATATAATCTTTTCCTTCTAGCCTTATTTTTCCATTTTGTTTTGAATTAGACCAACCCCTATTTTCAATAAAATCATCATACGAAACTGTTTCAGATCTTATAAAGCCCTTTTCAAAATCACTATGAATAACTCCCGCAGCTTTTGGAGCAGGGCAGTTTTTATTTATCGTCCAAGCGCGCGACTCTTTAGGACCAGAAGTGAAAAATGTTTCTAACTCTAATTTTTTGTAAGCTTTTTTAATAAGTAAATCTAAACCAGTTTCAGTAACCTTAAACATTTCCATATATTTTTCTCTCTCCTCAGTACCCAATTGATTAATTTGATTTTCAATATCTGCTGAAATAATGATTGTGTTTTTATCTCCATACTTTTCAATAAATAAATTTGTATAAGAGTTGCCATTTTTTATGCTTTCCTCTTCTACATTGCATACATACAATTTCGGTTTTAAGCACAGTAAACCACTTAACTTTATTTCATCAACTTCAAATTTAGTTAATATTTCATCCAAATCTTTATTTTCATTTATAATTGCCAAAGTTGTTTCTAAAATCTTTTGTTGATTTTTTTCTAAATTTTTTTTGTTATTTTTTTCTAATCTTTTTTGAATAGACTCTAAATCAGCGAGCATCATTTCTGTTTCAATTATTTCTAAATCTCTTATAGGATCAATAGATTTATTGACATTTTGCACTTCCTCAGAATCGAAACATCTGATCATATGAATTATTGTATCCACTTCCCTTATATGTGATAGAAATTTATTACCTAATCCCTCTCCTTTTGAAGCTCCTTTTACTAAACCTGCAATATCTACGAATGTTACAGTTGCATATATTTTTTTTTCTGAATTTGAAATTTTTGCTAGCGCATCCAATCTTTTATCTTTAAGTGGCACTACTCCGACATTAGGTTCAATAGTACAAAAAGGAAAATTTTCTGCCTGGGCCTTATTAGAATTTGTAAGTGCGTTAAACAAAGTTGATTTACCTACATTAGGCAAACCTACAATTCCGCATTTTAAGCTCATTTATTATTAACTGTACTTGAGAATAAATCTAGTTTTTTGTCTAAAAGAATTTTGATACTACTAAGTATATTTTCAGTTATTATTTCTAGTTGACCTATTTCCTCATCATTAAAATCATTAAGCACATGGTCCGAAACAGCAATTTTACCATTTGGTCTTCCAATACCTACTCTTATTCTAGAATATTCTTTACCTATAAATTTATCTATTGATGCAATACCATTATGACCAGCATTAGAACCCCCAAATTTAGCTTTGACTTTTCCAAAACTGATATCTAGGTCATCGTGAAATACGAAAACGTTTTCTGCATCAATTTTAAAATACTCAATTAACTCTCTTATACAAATACCTGAGTTATTCATAAAAGTAAGAGGTTTTATTGCATAAATTTTTTCTTCTCCTATTTTTCCTGTGGTAAGTAGCCCTTTAAACTTTGGTTTTTGTTTGGATAATTGAAATTTTTTATTAATTGCGTCAATTATTTTAAAACCAATATTGTGCCTATTATTTTCATTATCTGGTGTTGGATTTCCTAGACCTACAAATAGAATCATTATTTTTGAAATATTTAATTTATGATCACTTATTACTTTTTATCCGAAGCTGGTTTTGGTTTAGCTTCATCTTTCTTTTCTGGTTTCTTCTCAGTTTTTCCTTCTGCCGCATCTTGAGCTTGATCTTTTGGATCTGCACCTTCGACAGCCTGTTCTCCATCGGCAGTAGTTTCAGCTCCTTCAGCAGCAGCTTCTTCAGCAGGTTTTTCAGGCTCTTTAATAACTGTTGGTGCTGCTACGGTTGCAATTACGAAATCTCTTCCTTGAATTGTGGGAGTTACATTCTCAGGAAGTTTAATTGATGAAATTTTTATGCTAGTACCTATGTCCAAGCCATCTAAGTCAACTACCAACTCATTTGGAATATTTTCAGATGGACACTTGAGTTCAACTTTTCTTCTTACAATATTAAGCACACCTCCTCTTTTTATACCAGGAGATTTATCAGAGTTAATAAATTTTACAGGAATTTCTAGAATTATTTTTGCTCCTTTTACGATTCTTAAAAAATCAATATGAATTGGCTCATCAGATATAGGATGATAGCTAATATCTCGTGGTAATACTTCTAACTCTTTTTCTTCTAGCTTAATTTTGATTATATTTGATAAAAAATTTTCTTTTTCTAAAAGAATTTTAATTTGTTTTTTTGATAAAGTAATTTTTTTATTTTCTTCTGTGCCTCCATAAATAATAGCAGGCACCATACCACTATTTCTAATATTATTAATATCACCTTTAGTTTTTGATGTTCTGTTAGTAGCTTCAATTGAATTCATAAAAATTTGAATATTTAACTGATGTTTTCGAATAAAACAAGTATTATTTAAATAAATCAGATACCGATGTAGAATTTGAAATTCTTTTTATAGCTTCCGCCAATAAATTAGATATGCTTAATACCTCAATATTCTTAGCTTTTATTATCTTATCTGAATTATCAATTGTGTCAGTAATAACTAATTTTTTAATTCTAGATTTTTTAATTTTATCAACTGCTTCACCACTTAAAACACCGTGTGTTATATAAACATGAACTTCTTTTGCTCCTCTACTTATTAAAGCTTCTGCTGCGTTTACAATTGTTCCTCCTGAGTCAATTATATCATCAATTATTATACAAGTTTTTCCTTTAACATTTCCAATAACATTCATAACTTGAGATTTTCCTGGAGAAGGTCTTCTTTTATCAATTATAGCTATGCCAATATCTAATTTCCTTGCCAGCGCCCTTGTTCTTTCAACTCCACCAACGTCGGGAGCCACACATATTAATTTTTTTTTATTTAAATTTTTTTTAACATGTCTTGCAAAAATTGGAGTTGCAAAAAGGTTGTCTACTGGAATATCAAAAAAACCTTGTATTTGACCTGCATGTAAATCTACAGTTACGACTCTATCTGCCCCAGCTTTAGTTATTAAATTTGAAACTAATTTTGCAGATATGGCTGTTCTCGGAGCAACTTTTCGGTCTTGTCTAGCATATCCAAAGTAAGGTATTACTGTCGTGATATTTTTAGCAGAAGATCTTTTTAAAGCATCAACACATAACAAAAGTTCCAT
>MDTG01198063.1_pt1 | contig 12590 bp, 20 predicted proteins | sample 811421 | NCBI WGS metagenome assembly MDTG01 (sample SAMN05326645, study PRJNA326480) | marine metagenome | isolation source: seawater | place: Pacific Ocean: South East | collected 2011 | reverse complement strand
TGCTGGTGTTGGAATGGGCTCTAGAACACACATTTTTTGTTGGTATGCAGGGTCAGAAATGTTACACCATGGATCTATTTGACAAGATACTCCTTGGTCGCTACAGTCACATATTTTTGATGAATTTTGTTCGGCACTAACATCTGGAACATGTAGTTCAATTTTAGTTTTATAATCGTTTCGGTCTTTTGAATAACCTAATGGAAATGGCATTTTATATTTATAAATATAAAATATTAAGTTAAATGAGACTATATTTATTGTTTTTATCAATTTTTATGTCGGTATATTCTTTCAAAAAAGTTAAGGTAAAAACTAAAATAGGTTTAAATTCCACACAAAGAATGTTTAATATAAGTAGTAAGGATGCGGATGACATTAGTAGCCGAATGAAATTTTTTCCTTAATAAGTATTTTGAATTTCAGTTGTACTCATTATCATGGCAAAAATTAACCATGCAATTAAAGGTGATATTAATACTTTAGAATGTATATTTCCTTGGGCAAATGAGGCTAATGCTCCTGCAACAGATAAGATTAGAACCCATGAACTTTCAACTTTTGCTTCATTACATGAATATACATAAGTCCATAATCCTAATGATAAGGTTGTAATAGTGTAAGTTATAATACAAAGACGTTTATCAATGGAATTGTTAACTGCAATATACCAAGAAAAACCTAATGCGATGAAAAGAATAAGCCATGCTATCCCAAACACGTATGATGGAGGGCGAAATTTAACAGTTGATCCGGATGTTGATTTATCCATTGGACATACCATGGCAGTTCCGTAACCTACAAGTGCTGGTAGTAATAAATATACTATATCAGATTTAGTTAATTGCATTATTTATAATAATATAATAAAATAATATATTTTACTATAATATTTAATGTAACAGTTGATTATGGGGCTTTGACATATCTGAGACAATAACTATTATTAGGAGGGGGTAATGCGTTGTATTGAGGTTGAGGTGTTGTATTAATAGGATATCTAAGGACGTTTGAAGATGATAAATTAGAAATAATTTGTTGATCAAGACCTTGTTTAAGTCTCATATCTGTCATTAATTGTTGATTAAAAGGTTCTGGGTTAAAAAATTGCGTATTGGTAATATACGTATAACTCATTTATAGTATAAATTTATAAAAATAAATTATACTTAAAATGTCAAATTATGGACAATTATTGGAAAATATTGAACCTGAAAAAGATGCCCTCAGATCACATATAAATTCATATTTCAATTATCCTATAATGATTAAAATAAAAGATGTGGAAAATGCTTCTGTCTATATGAGCAAAATGTATTGCCTTTTGTCTAACGAGTGTAGATACTTAGTTGCTTTTATTTTGAAAGATGATAAACCTCCAGGTACTCCATATTCATTAAGAGATCTCAATTGGTTTTGTTTTCAAACGCGAACTTTAACGGATTATCATGAACTACCACCTCATTCTTATAACCCTAACCCCCAAGGTCCATTAAATGTTCCCATAAGACGTAAAGAGGTTACCCCAGAAAGTTCGGAATATATAGCCGATAATTTTAATGTAATAATTACTTTATTACACAAAAATATTAGTATGGTAAGCGACTATCCTCCCACTGGTAATATTATATCTGCATTAGAAACTTACCAAACAATTATAACATTTAAATAAACATTCTTAATTATAATAAAGAATGTCAGAGGAAGATAAGAATACATCCATAAATTCTAAACAAGGAATATTGATAAGAACCTTAACGGGTTTAGGAATAGTAAATGAACAAAAAGTTACCAGCGAAATACCAAACGAAAATACAATTACCAGCGAAATACCAAATGAAAATACCACAGATAATGTTCCAGAGTTTGATAAAAAAGTAGTACAAGATATTACTGAACTCGCTGTACAACTTGCATTAACTAATTAATAGTTAGACTTAAAAAAATAGGTTATGTTAAATTAAATGACTTCTGTAGCATTAGACACGGCATATATAGCACAAACCAGACCTTATTCACAACATGAATTAATGGATAAAAGAACTTTGTTATTTAGAAAATTTAGATTAGGAGATGTTATAGCACAACATCCTAATTGTAATCATTTTTATTTAACTAAGAAAAATAGTAGGAAAGAACGCGATATTCTAGAAACAAATAATAAAGATCAAGGTAATTGTTCAGTTTGTTGGAGATTAAATAAGACACGTTTTAAACAATTAGATAGTGCTCGTGAATTAGTTTGTAATTATTGTAACAGATTTAATCCTGAAAATTCAGGATTCTTAACTTATGATAAACTAGACTTAGAAAGTGTGTTTTATAATTGGTTATATGAAGATATAATTCCTAAATATAGAAATTCCGATAATAAAACCACTGTTGATTTGTAAATATTATAATTATATAATATTTATAATAAATGATTTCAATATTAAATCTAATTAGCGCATCCTTAGTACTAATTTCCTATTCTGTGGTATTTAAGAATGAAAAATCCTATCTAGATTCTAAGTACTGGTTGGGAATTAATAAAACAAATGTTAAAGTTGCTGTTATTTTTCAAGTGTTAGCATTATTAGGATTTCTAATATTTTCGACGTGGTTATCCGGAATATGGGGTGAACGCCCCCAAAAGGGACTCCTAACGTATAAAAATGGAAATATGGGTAAAATTTTGATTTTAGTATTCCTCATTTCGTCAATATTTTGGGCCCCTCTAACTAAACGGGCATTTGCAAGTAATAATTTATTAGATGTTATATTAGCATGTATACCACTGTGGATCGCTGCTTTGGCAACAATTGGATTGGTAGCCGGAGCATTTGAAAATCCTAATACTCCCTACTTAGCATTTATAGGTATAATATTATTTTCTATAGTTATTATTAATTTAGATGGCATAGGATGGTCTGCTAGATTTATTTCACTGTTTAATCAAACTAAATTGCAAACTATACAATAAAAGCCTCAATATTAATATCACTATTATCCAATAGGTGTGTAGCAGGTAACCTTTTACTCCCAGATTTGAGTTTAAATTTTGTGGGCATAAGACACGTATTCAACTCTGTTGATTTAAATTCTAAGGCTTTTGTTGCGTAACAATTTGTGATCAAACATTCTAATTTTTCCAATTCTGCTATACATTCCGGTAGGGCTTGTTTATCCCTTGTTACAATAATAACCTGTCGCAAATTAGTACATTGTTCTAATCCCATGAAGGATGATCGTTCGACTTTAATCTTTATTGTTTCTAATTGACTCAGTCTATTCCATTGTATATTAAAACTATTTCTATACATGTTGTGTATATCACCAAAGAGAGGCCTACTCAAGTTATTTCTCATGAATGAAAAATGTTTTGTATTGGATTTTGGAGGTATTATTAACTGTTTGGCAGTACAATTAATAAAAGATATTGAATCTGGCCATTTAATTGCTGGTAACCAATTGGTGGGTGTATCTAGATTTTCCATTGTAACAGAACGAATACTTTTATGATTAATACTCCATATCGTGACAAAATTAAGGAAATTATCATTCAGTGTGAATGATATTGTTTTAATATAACCATATTTATCGCCTAGTCGTTTCATATTTTTACAAAGTACGTACATAGCGGCTGAAATCTTATTTGTATCTAAGAATTTCCATATTTCGGTGACTAGGTCATCGGGAAGTTCATGTAACTTCATTTATATTATTTTGGATATGCGTTTAAAACAAACTTTTTCATTTGATATATAAAATACTACCAAATAATAAAAAATGCCACCTAAACCTAAAAATCTTAAAAAACTTATTAAAGCGGCTTCCCAGGCTGTTACCATAAACGTTGACGATCCCCCTCCCCAATCTTGTTCAAAAGCAATTAAACAACCCAAAACTGCTAAAGGACAAAAAGTTAAAAATAATGAGGTAGAAACCACTTGGAAATTTTTTGATGAAATGGCCCGAGACGATACTCTATCTACCCAAGATATACTTGATAGATTGGAAATATTTAAAACATATAAAATAAAAGGGAAAACCCCACCTCGTGCTAGAGTAGATTTATTATCCACTATACAACATTATTTGGAAGATGATAAATATCGGGAATTATTGAAACAGTTTATTAAGACATTTGATACTAGAAATGAAACTAGTAAAAACCTCAAAGATTGGGGTGAAACGTTAAATGGTATGTGGTGTAGATTTACGGAAAATCCTATAGTTCAAAAGGCAATGAAAGAACGCGATGACTATGTATTAGATGAAACTGAATTTGGTGAAGAATTTGACGATCTTGTGGGACCAGAGGGTACCGAAATTCAAGAAGATGTTGCTCAGGATAAACCAAAGAGAAAACGTCATGGATCCACATTACATTTACCTGATAATTGTAGGATCAAAATTGATCCAAATGATCCTACGGACCTAGAAGTTGAAGAAACTGGGGACTTAATATCCTGGGATGATATTTCAGAACCAAAGCAAACCCCTAAGGTTAAAAGTCCTATTTATATTAATCAAGGATGTTTCAATGATTGGTTGGCTATTGAATGGGTTCCAAATATATATAAAGATCCTAAAAATATATTTAGTGGTGTGTATATTGCACCTGTCCTCCCTGAACACTTATTAGATCTCGACCAATATATAAGTAAAAAAACCACAACTATTGATGGAGTAAGTGAACATTCTTATAAAAATGAAATAAACCATGAACAAGATACATTTTACGGACCTATTAATATCAAATTTATCGAGTTGTTATGTAGTTCTACAATAACACCCACACAAAAAGGGGATATATTTTCTATATCTACTCCTAACGGTACAATTCAGTTAAAATTAGGATATAGATTAGATAATGGGAATATTCAAGTACAAGATGAAAAATTATGGAAAACTAAACAAGACTATACGGATAAAAAACAGAAAAAAACACAAAAAGAAATAGAAGAGAATTTGAAACTTCCTCCAGACAATAAACTAATTAATTTATTTAAGAAACTATTGTCCTATGCATTAAAAAATATTGCACCTAATGTTTCTGATTATAATACTGATAGTCCTTATATTGAAAAAGTTATTACGCTTTACGCACAAAAGTCTCCAACGTCTCGTGATTTTATAGATAACTTGGTTGATTTATTAGTTTATATCAAGGATGATAATACTAAAACTTTTGATGCTAAACTTCGAAAAATGTATTATTTACCTGAAATATTAGTTGACTTAACACCAGAGGAGAAATATCCGGAGGCTCTATTAAACCCAGATCCTAAATATATTACACAAAATTTAGATTTTATCCAACAGATATCTACTAGTATGGCTAATAATATAATACAACAATACTATAATAATAAGTATATTTATTGTGTTGAAATAAATCGAGGTCAAAGCCAAAAACAAGACAAGATTAAAAACACATTTACTCAATGGAAAGATTATTGTGTTAATAGATATACTATGGTAGATAATTTCCCACCACCTGGTTCTCTAAACGATAGTGAAGTCATATTTTATAAATCAAAGGATGGTTTAATTTGGTGTCTCATTATTGAAGATTTAGTAGGGCAGTATCTAAACAATCAAAGGGACCAGGATGGTTGGCCTATTATGGTTAATAGATATAACAATGAACCTTTACCAAAAGATTTTGTCCGCAGGTTTGCTAAAGTTTATGGTAAATTATTGAAACCTAATTTTGATATTAAACTTGATCAAACCCCTCCTGTTCCCCAACCTGGAGATGAAATTAAAGAGACTCAAAAAGAAGAACTAACTCCTGCGTTTTATGAGTTGGTTATGCAAGATATAGGACAATGTGAAAGACAAGCCGCTAAAAATGGTCCTGGTAAACCATGTGTTTATCATCCAGTTTTTACTACTTTAGGATTGGCTGACAGTGATTCGGAGTCCGACGATGAGAGCAGTAATAGTCTTAGTACTGTGGCAGAGGAAGGACAGAGAGTTGCAGAGGAAGGACAGATAGTTGCAGAGGAAGGACAGAGAGTGGCAGAGGAAGGACAGATAGTGGATCAGATAACTGACATGAGGTCTGAAGCAGGTAAGGCTGCTTCAGACGCTAAAAAATCTAATATGTTGGGAACGCCATCTAGTTCAATGGAATGTGAAGAATGTGAAACATCAATACCTGTTTGTACATTAAAAACTATAAAATGGTCTGAAACTAATCAATGTTTTAGGGAGGCTTATTTTTGTTCTATTAAATGTTTTGAAAATGACGATCATTGGAAGAAACCTGGAGGTAGTAGTTGTAAAAAAGTTAGTAAAAAAGGTGGTAGAAAAAAGACTACCGATCCATAGAAATGTAAATAAATAAAGAATATTTTATTCTAGTATAGAATAAAATGATTTTATCCAGTATAGCACTTAAAAAGTCTATAGAAAAATACCAAAAAGCAAAAAGAGAAAATTTCACTACAGGTCAAGCACTTGCAGCAGGATTTTCAGCATCTAATGAAACTTTTAACTTGATAATAGCGATATGTTATATGTCTTTAGAGTTAATTGCATTATTTTTCTCGATTCATATTGCATTTAATTGTACAGAAGGCGGAACTGAAAGAATCTTGCATTTTATACTTGCAGTAACCTTTACTCTTCCTTATTTACTAGCAAATCTTTTCTTTAATCCTTGTGCCATTAAGACGATAAGATATTCCCAAGAAACCCCTAAGAGTATATATAGTGATACAAGTATGGTTCAATAAGAGTGATTTAAGAATAATATTAGTATAATTTAAAATGGATTATACTAAGTTAGATTTATTAAGTTATAATACTTTAAAAGTATTATGTCAAGAAATGGAATTACCTATTGGAAAGTCTAAATCATCTTTAATAAATATGGTGACTGAAGCATTTCAAGAATATGAAGAGTATAAAACAAATAAGATAGATAAATACACAATCAAAGAACAACTAGGTAATAAAGGTAAAGAAGGGACTACTTATTTAGTTACTACCCATGATGGTACAATATTTGCTATGAAAACATTTCGAAGAACGAAATCATCTTCAAAATTGAAAGATGAAGTTCGTATGCAACATTTGGCATCTAAACACGATATCTCTCCGTTTATTGTAGATAAGGACGTAGTTTCTAAATACATTGTAATGGAGAAAATGGATACTCATTTAGTAGATATCATAGAAAAACAGAATGGTATATTAACCCCAAGTCAACAAAAACGTATAATAAATATATATAAAACTCTAGATAATATAGGTATTTTCCATGCAGATGCAAATTTGATGAATTATATGATTAAAAACCGCAAAATCTATATTATAGATTTTGGTATGGCTAAACTTATTGATGAAAAGTTAATTAAAAAACTAGGCACTTCCACTCCAAATTTACACATTATGACTTTGGGATTGATATTAAAACTTAAAGAATGTAAATGTCCATCGAAATCCTATGAACATTTGAAAAAATATTTACCTACAGAACAAAAAACACAGTTCCAAATATAATGTTGGTTGTAATATAAATGGCCGCAGAAGCAATTACTTCACTTAATAATAGTTGTTACTCAGATTTAACTAATTATGGGGTACAAGGTGCTGTGTACAATATTACCAAATCTTTGCCTGCAACTCTTATTCCATCTATTTATGAACAATTAGGTACTCCACATCCATTTAAACAAAGTATTGACACCACTGTTACACCTTGTTTCAGTGAAAGTGGTTACTTACCTGTGGAAAGATACTGTCCTGGATCCTTAACCAATATTCCAAATATGTATATTAATTATCAAGGAGAATCTAAACAACCTTTACCTTCTCCTCGTAGAATGCTAGGTACAAAAGAAACTCATAGTTGTCCCGATGGCAGTACTTTTACATGCCAAGGTGGTACTTATGGTTGCGCCGATAATTGTACTCAAGGACCTTCTTGTGGGTGCAATATTGGTCCTACCCCTGCACCTCGTTCTCCTTCCCGTCGTCTTCCTCCCCGTTCTCCTGCTCCTCGTCGACCCACTCCTTCACCTCGTCGTCCTTTTATGTCCTCGCCACGTAAATCTCCTATGCGTAGTGGTCCCTCACGCTCTATAAGGTAAATTTTTAACCAAAAATAAATTTTTCTGTCGGATCCCATACTTTACGAGACCAAGAATTAACTCTAGGTCGAGTATATAATTGAGATTTCCACGTTAATAATACCTTATATAACTTCTTAACGTCATCAAAACTATAAATTAACCTATTTTCGATTAATTTATGTTGGCGATTAATACTACAAAAATGAGTTAAATCATAATATGTCAAAAAACTTGCTATATTTACTACTAAATCATCAGAATCATGTAATACTGACATTTATTATAATATAAATATTATAATAAACTCATTACCACTAATATTTATATTGTATAATTAACATATTTTAGTTCGTAAATAAATAATTAGTCCGGTACCAAAAACGCATGTTTGCACTGCTATAACTTTAAACACATAATCTTTCAAATCATTGAATTGTTGTTGAGCAAAATTAGATTCATTCTCATAAGAATATAATATATCTTTTAATTTATCACGTTTGGCGCGCAACCTCCTTATTTGGTAATAAAGGTTCTTTTTTGTTTGAATCATTTATTACCCAATTACAAATTTTTAGACTTAGTTTAAAGGTTCTATAATTTGGTAACAAATGACTGAAACATCTAATATTAATGCAGTTCCAATAGTGGAAATAGAAGGAGTTACTATAGAACCAACATCAAGTAAAAAAATTACGTTTGATAATAACACTAAAGTATATAATGATAATTTTGAGGATGAAGAGGAGGAGGATGAAGAGGAGGAGGATGAAGAAGAGGAGGAGGATGATGAAGAGGAGGAGGATGAAGAGGAGGATGATGAGTATAAATGGGAGGCATTGAATAAATTACTAGATTCTCATATAAATATAACAGAAGCATTTTTAAAACTGGTTATTAAAGAATGTAATTAACCTAGCCTTTCGGGTATATGATCAATATTATGATTGTTGTTGGTTAGTATATCTTTTTCTAATTTAGCAATTACATGCTTCATTCTTAATTGTAATTTAGTCTTGGGAACAAATGTTTCCCAGTCCAACTGAGATAAATGAATTTGTTTACACTTTTCACAATTACATGCGGATGGAGAAAATTGTTCCGCATCATTATCAGGTATTACTGTTACTGAATACTTTCTCTTAGTACTCATTTATTACTACACAATATTTGTTTAAAACTATAAAACATTATTATATAATGATAATGTTTTATACCCATTATAATCCCCACTTATATAATATTGTAGGTTATAATATTGCTATATTATCCATTTTACATATCGGCAAGATCATAAATTGGATAGAAACTCTAGGAAGCAAATGGAAAAAATGGAATAAACTAAATAAATTAGTTTCTGTTAAATATGAAAGTAAAATTTCTATATGGTGGTACAGTTGTCAGTTACTATTTCAAGGGTTGTATATTAGTTTTATACAATACATGAATAGTTCAGTTGTTAAACTCAAACATAATACTTATCTAGTTACTTACGTTATTGAAGGTAAACTGTATAAAATGTTTGTTATTCCGACTCGTGGACCAAGTCCAATTTTATTAATTAGTGATGAAAATGACTATGATGTTACCAATAAAATTATGCCTTTTCTAGGTCATAATTATAATTGGCATGGTTTAAGCATTACTCCTGTTAATTTACAATATGATTCCCTGCATTTTGAGTTATCCAATGGAACAACTAAAATATACAAGGGAACAGACTCAATGGTATAATTTTTAAACAAACGTTTGTTTAAAAATTATATTATTTATAATAAATGTCATTTGAACCAATACGTGGAAATCAATCCTTTGGAGTAGTTAATTCTAATTTTTCCGGGAATATTAGCGGAACAGTTAATACTAGTAATACTATTACTAATAATTTAAATAGTAAAATAGAAAATATTACTGTAGAAGCCCCTGCAACTTTTAATGTTCCTACAGATGGAAGTGCTACACTTAAAAAAGTAGTTGGTTATACACCTAATGATTTTATTGGAAGTCCAACTGCAGACGTCAACACTCTACCGGGCATTCCTTTATTTTATTTATTGAATCAACCTAATTTAGAAGCAGCAACAAATTTATCTGATGAAAGAGTAATCAAATTTTCTGTAACTTCAGGAACTTCTACGGTTAGGATTTTGAAAGCAATTGTAGAAAAAGTTTATACTAAAACACATGTTCCTGGTACGGTAACAAAAATAGGACCTGGTGGAGACGGAGCAGGTGGGGCTGTTTCAAACTTAGCAATTACCCTTGGTACTGCACAGTTGGAGACAGCAGCAGAATTTACAGCAGCAAGTGCACCAACAAATATCATAAGAGCGATGGCTGCTGGGGAAAATGGCGGCACACAACCAATATTTCAAGTTGCTAGCAATGCCAATTTTAATGTTATGGGAGGAGGTGTTGTTGAAGGTTGTACTCGTCTTGCCGCTACCGATACCGCCACTCCTGGAAGGTTAGCATCAAATACTAATGGTTTCACACTTGGGCAAACAAATGTGGGAAGTGTTGGAATTTCTGCTTCTAATTCCATTGTTCAACTCGGATCTGCTAATGTTTTTGATGTTACAGATACTACGCCTAGGGCATTAATTATTGGAGCAGGAAATACTGAGGCGGCTGCTACTGATGCAGTAACTGGATCAGGTTGTGCCCTCAAAGTTAGTGTGTTTTATTTAGAATCATTTGCTTAGATGTATCTAAAAGTATAAAATGTTATTAATAATTATTTTGTTTGAGTACAATAAAAATGAGTACTAGTATTAATGATGGTTTTACATCTATTTCTTCTGCTTTTTCTGGTTCAGATACTATTAATACAACAGTTAATATTTCAAATATAAGTATTGCCGAGGAAGGAGGATTATCCCAAGAAGTTGTGAATCCTTTTTTTAAAGTAAATGATTTTGTTGTAAAACGTATGGTAGGATATACTCCTAAAGGTTTTAACAATATGCGAGTAAACCCGGTTGGTAACCAATTACTTTTGTTTTATACATCTCCTAATTTAGATCCTAATGATACTGTCGAGCGTGATACCACAGGAGACCCAACTTATAACGATCCTCGATTATTATCTTTTGAATATGATTCATCTGCTACTGCAGCAGAAAATGCTTATATCATTCTTCGAGTTAACGCACAAAGATATGGTACTTCTATTGGGGACCAAACTGGTGGAAGTTCAGGAGAGGAAATGCTTTTCGATATTGGTTTGAATACTCAACAAAATGGTAATAATGCAAGTATTTATCGACCTACTATTGATACTAGAATATTAAATGTTGTAACACACCAACAATTAAACTGCCCCGGAGGAACGACATCTTTTGCCGGTGCAGCCACTCAAATACAGAGTTGTTTAGGAGGTACAAACGCCGCCGCTACCACCGATGTCGGCGGCGGCGCGAGTTTAATATATGGACGTAAAATAGATATAGACAACTTACGCGTTGCTAATACCAATTTAACTAATGTATTTTTTGTGATTGGAGGACAGGGAGCATCCGCAGATGATGGTGTTTTCGCAGGAGGTGATGAAACGACAGGAATTAAATTAACTATTGATTATGTTCGTTGGAGCGATGTATACACAAATTTCTAATATAAAATTTTATATTATATAAATATAAAATGTCAACCACTCGTATTATACCTGTTAGCGGTAACGCATCCTTTGGTGTAATTAATTCTATACAGTCTGGAGGCATAGCCGATAGCATGAATTTATCAAATATTATCACTGATAAGGGAGCAATTTTAGAACAGAGCACTATAAATGTACAAGGACCTGTATTTTTGGCTAGCGCACAATCAGTTATGAGGAAAACTACATTATATACCCCCGCAGCATCTTCTGCCACACCATTGGCAGCAAATACATATTTTTTACTCGCGGCTCCTAGTTTAACAACAATTACTGATAAAGAAGATAATAGAGTTTTCAAATTTCCGAACAATTGTGTTGTAAATAAAGTTATTTTAGAACAATATGAACCCACTACTTATGGTGAAATAGGTGGTGGTGTAAGTAATTTTAATTGTGGTTTCGATGTTACTACTGCTGCTGGTGATGCTACCCAACAGGCTTTCCACCTTGGAAGTCTTCTCGAAGATGTACAGGCTCCAGGGGGGTCAACAAATCAAACGGGAGGAGGACCGGGTTGTAATAGAGTTGCAGAAAATTGGACCACGACTACCCGTGGTGCTACCGCCGCCACCACCAATTATACTATTGCCAACAGAGATAATGCCCAAAATTTGCCTACAGGAACAGTCGCTGCCGATAATGAATCCGGACTATCATTGTGGGATGGTGCAGTAGTAGATCAATACGATGCTTGTACAATCACTATAGATAATACAATGTCTTCAGGGTCTGTTAAAGTTACAGTTTATTGGGCCGATATTAATCCTGTTACTGGAGTGGCTAATTAAAAACAGAAATAACTTCTATTTCTAACTGAGCGTTTTTTCCTTTTAGAACCTATACACTGTTTTATAATAATA
>MDTG01114400.1_pt1 | contig 12590 bp, 10 predicted proteins | sample 811421 | NCBI WGS metagenome assembly MDTG01 (sample SAMN05326645, study PRJNA326480) | marine metagenome | isolation source: seawater | place: Pacific Ocean: South East | collected 2011 | reverse complement strand
TAATGAAAACTATTCTTATATTATTAAAAGAAAAGTTTATTTTTTGGGAAAATTTCTAAAATTTGGTGGAGCATCTAATTGGCATTTAAGATTGTTTCCATCAAATTCAACACTAGTTGAGGATAAATTATATGATCAACATTACATTACTAAACTTAGAACTAGATCTTTAGAAGGGCTAATCTTTGATATGAATACATCTAATCTTAATAAGTGGATTGATAATCATAACAAATGGAGCACTCTTGATGTTGCTAGTAGATTGAAAAAAAATAAAAAAATTTTGAAAGGAAAATTATTTGGAAACAATATTGAAAGATTAAGATTATACAAAAATATTTATTTGTTATTTCCAATAATTATAAGACCATTTATACTATTTTTTTATAAGTATTTTATCCTTTTAGGTTTTTTAGATGGTAAAGTAGGATTTTACTATTGTTTTCTTAATTCTTTATGGTTTAGAACATTAATTGATGCCAAAAACTATGAGAAAAAAAATAAAAAATAAACTAAAAATTTTAAGAATTATAACTTCTCTAAATCCAAAATTTGGTGGACCAGCAACCGGTATTATTGAGTCTTCAAAAGATCTTATATTAAAAGGACACAACGTTACAATTTTGACATTAGATAAAAATATAAAAAGTAGTTACAATATAAATAGGATTAAAATTATAAATTTTAAGAATTATATCGGTGAAAATTATAAATTTAGTTTTAATTTTTTTTATTGGTTGCTAAGAAAACATAAAATATATGATCATGTTATAGTTCATGGTATTTGGCAATTCCCATCTCTTGCAGCAAGATTAATATTAAATGGAAAATATTTTGTCTTTACTCACGGCCAATTAGATCCTTATTTTAGTTTTAATTGGTTAAAAAAAATAAAAAAACAAATTTACTGGCTTTTAATTGAAAAAAGAAATTTAATAAAGTCTAGATCGGTACTCTTAACATCTTTAGGAGAAAAGCAAAGTTTAAAAAAAACTTTTGTAAATTGTGAGGGAATTAAAAAGAAAGTAATTAATTATGGTATAAACAGACCCATTTTAAACAAAAAAAAAATTTTAGATATCTTCTATAAAAAAAGACCATATCTTAAAGGTAATTTTTTTTTATTCTTAGGAAGATTTGATAAAAAAAAAGGTTGTGAAATTTTAATTGAGTCAATTTATAATCTTAAAAAAAATTTTAATAATAAATTACTATTAGCTGGACCTGGTTATGGAGACAGGTATCAAGTGAATTTAGAAAAACTTGTTAAAAAATATAATCTAAATGATAAAATTTTTTTTTCAGGGCCATTATATAGTGAAGCTAAATGGGGCTCTATATTAGCAAGTAAATGTATGTTATTATCTTCTCATGGAGAAAATTTTGGTATTTCTCTAGTTGAAGCTTTGAGTTTAGGTAAACCTGTGATCACAACTTATAGAGTAAATATTTATAAAGATATTTTGATTTATAAGGCAGGATTTGTTTCAAAAAATACTGTATCTGGATTCAGTAGAAATTTGCTAAAGTTTATTAATTTAGATGATAAAAAAAAAAATTATATGTCCAAACAAGCTTTAAAATGTTTTGATAAAAATTTTAACATATCCAAAAGTAAAAAAACTCTAACAAATATATTGTCTGATAAATAAATTTTTATTTTAATTGAAAATTTATACTCTTAATAAAAGTTTGAGTTGTTGATAGATAATTCGCTTTTAAAATTTTTGTTACCTTGATAAAACCACTTCTTGCAATTTTAATTCTTTGTTTTTTATTTCTTAAATAATAAATACATTTTTTAAAACAATCTTTTTCATTTTTAAAGAATACAGCTTCTTTTCCTTCCTTGAAATATTTTTTATGTTCTCGAGTATTTTTAGCAAGTAAAAAAGTTCCAATCGCAGGTATTTCTATAGATCTACGAGTGGCACCATCCATATTTTCTTCAGAAGGAAAACATATAGATATTTTTGCTGATTGAATAATTTTTGAATACATTGGATGATCAACATGACCCAATGTAATATTAGATTTTATAGATGAATAATTCACATCTTTATTCCATCTATTTCCATAAATTTTAATGTTAAGTCCATAATCAATTAATTTTTTTAAAAAAATACCTCTTTCAGGAAACCAAGTTCCAATAACTACAATTTCACTTGATAGTTTATTTTTTTCTTTTTTAGTTAATTTTTGTTTGCAATGGATATTTTTTTGATATGGAGGCGGTAACAATAAAATTTTTTTTATTCCATGTTTTTTACCCAATGTAATTCTTGATTGATAGTACGTAGCTGTAAGATCATAATATTTTGCTGCATCTAAGTATAATTTCCATCTATTCTTATCTCTATTAACAAAAGGATTGTCTACAAGTAAAACAACGATTTTATTTGTTTTTTTTTTTAAATTTAAAATTAGTTTCTTTCCAATATAAGCTGCAGATGATGAATTTACATATATTAAATCATATTTATTGTTAATTTTTGATAAAATAAAATTATTTAAAAAAGGTTCAAATATTTTTGGAGATATATGATAAAAAATTCTACGAGTAATATAAGGCATTACAAAAAACTTTTCACAATTTAGTAATTCTATATTTCTATAAATTTTTTTTAATGCTAAAAATTCAAAATAGGCATTATTTTTTGTTAAATCTGGTCTTATTGTGCTACCTATATATAAAACTCTCATAGTTATTTTCCTTTTATAAAATCATCAACTATTAAATCTAGTTCTTCAATATATTCTTCCCACGTATAGTTTTCTGAAACTTGTAAAGAGTTTTTAGAAAATTTTTTTATCAAATCATTATCGTCTGCCAATAGTGTAAGTTTATCAGCTATTATATTAGAGTTTCTTATGGGTATTACAAAACCACAATTATTAATATTTACAAATTCACTAGCCCCAGTATTTTCTGTAACTATAAGAGGACATCCGGCTGAGCTTGCTTCTTTAGTTACATAGGCTTGCCCTTCTTCGATACTAGGTAACACAAAAACATCGGCTATATTATATAGCAAGTTTAATTTTTTACGGTCGATAGGGCCATAAAAATGTATATTATTATCACTTTTACTTATTAAATTTCTAAAGAAAAATTTATCTTCTGTTTCTGATCCTGCGATATGTAGTTTTTTATTTGGATGATTAAATTTTTTAAATCCATCAATTAAATAATGCAAACCTTTTCGAATAGATAATTGACCGACAAAAAGAATATTAAATTCATTGTAATTTTTTTTTAAATTTGGAAGAGGAAAAAAACTATCATTATATGAAGCAAAATTAATTACTTTAGATTTAAAAATTTTTCTATCTATAAAAGTTTTTTCAACAAATTTTGAAGGCACTAAGATAAAATCAGACTTTTCGTATTCTGCTAATTCTCTATTAATAAACCATTGATCTATTGGTAAATAATCAAATCCAAGTAGATTATACTCTTCTTTAAGAATTTCATTTTGAAATTCTATGTGCGAGGACGCTCTTTCACAAATGTAAATTTTGTTCTGTTTTTTAATTAAATTTCCAGTTTTTAAACCTGTTTTAGATAAGCTAAGAAAAATATCTGCATCATGAATAAATTTACTAGCTCTATAATCTATAATCTTTACATTTAATTTATTCAGGTAGTTATGAAAAAACTTCAGCCTATTAGTATTCGGTAAAAAATATCGTAAAGAATTAATTAAAATATTTGAGTCAATAAAATTTTTTGGAATTTTTTTTTCCTTAAATTTCCACCAAGGACTTCCACACACCAACTTAACTAATTTTTTATGTTCATACAAAACTCTTGCAACCTCAGGATGATGAAATTTTCTTGAATTAGATAGTAAATATTTTAATCTATTCATTATTATTAGAAAAAAGAATATCTCTTTGTTTGAAATTTGTATTCTTAATATTTACCCAGTCATTAGTTTTAAAAATTTTAAAATTTAAACTTTTTAAATAATTTATAATTATTTCTTCTGTCGGTTGATTTTTGTACATTTCGTTTTTTGAAACTTCTAATAATATATAGTCTATCTTTTTTAACATATTATTTGAACCTTTTAAGACCTCTAATTCGTAACCCTGAACATCCATTTTTATAAGAATTGGGTGATAAAGTTTTTCATCACGAAAAATATTATCCAGGGTATTTACTTTAATCTTTCTTTTTTCCTTAACTATATAATCTTTACTTTTGTTTTGATTTTGTGATATTTTTAAAAATGAAGAGCTGTCTACTCTATTAGTCATTAAAAACTCTTTAAATGAAGCTGAACTTCCTAGCGCTAAATTATAAAAAAAAATATTTTTTCTTTTTTTAAAAAATTTTTTTTGCTTTTCAATCATTTCTTTAATTGGTTCGAAAGAATATATTTTCTTTCTAGGAAAAATTTTTTCTATTAGTAAAATAAATTGACCTTTATTTGAACCTATATCTATAATTGTTTCAGGAGTTTTTATATCTTTAACAAGTTTTTCTAATTCTATGGTTGCCGCAATACCATTTAAGATTCCATAAAACCAAATTCTAGATTTACATAAATAAAAAATTTTTTTAAAAAAATTCATTAATCATTTTAACTTATAATAAAACTTTAATGAAAAATAAGTGTAAAAAATGAATGATATAAAAGTTGTAATAACATTTATAAGTAAAACAGTAGTAAAATTAAAGCCTATACTTAAATAATAATAGGAAATTAAAATTGCTGAAATTGTTAATGAGGTTTCAATAATCGCTGGTCTTAAAAATTTATTAACAGACTTAATAATAATACAAATAGTATCTCTTAAATTATAAAAAACTGAGTCCAAAACTACTAACAATAGTAAGAAATAATTTAATTCATACTTATCATTAGTCCAAAAATTATAAATCTTAGGTCCTATGATTAATGAAACAATAGTAAATATTGATAATATTAAAAAAATATAAAAGATATGTCTTTTATAATTATATTTTAATTTCTTTGCCTGTTTCTTGCCATATCCTATTGAATATTCATAAATACTTGTGTGAACTATTAGATTTATGAATTTAAGTGTTAAAAAATAAAATAATGTTTTAACCGTTGAAACTAGGCCCACTATTTCAGATGTAAAAAAAATTCCTAGTAAAATAATTAAACCATTATGTTTTGTTATATTTGTGATTGCTTCAGCATAAAAACTCAAAGATAATTTAAACAAAAATAATAATTCTTTTAACTTAATTAATTTAATTGATAGAAATAAGTATTTTTTATTTTCTAAATAGTAATAATATAGAATTAACGTTTGTAGCATCGAAGCTGCTAAAAATATAATACCTGCATAAATTAAGTTATCAGAAAAAATCCCACAAGTAATTATGGAAAATTTTAATAATAATTCAAATAATGTTTTAACATTAGTAGCTATATTTAATTTTCCTCGGTAGGTTATTCCTGTAACTAAAATACTGTCAAATATGCTAAAATAAAATGATAAGATTATAAGAAATAGTATAGTTTTTAATTCTTGATAATCAATACTTTCAAAAACTTTAAAGTCTAGATCAATTAAAAAAAATGCTGAAATACAAATTAATGTAAAAATTATCATATTTATAATAATTAGTCCAAATCCATTACTAAAAATTGTATTAACTAACTTTCTTTTATTTTGTGAGTCATTGATAGACATTTGAATTTTTGCAGCTTGTGTAAAATTAATATTAAACATAGTTAATGTTGATGGAATTGCTGTTATAAATAACCAAATACCAAAATTATCAACTCCCCAAAATAATAACATTAATGGCGGGTACATCATTTGAAGAAGTAACTTAGAAGAAAGATTTGAAAACAAAGAAAAAAAATTCTTTTTAACTCTTTTTTTTTGAGTTATTGAAAAATTAAAGAATATATTATTTTTCATTTATAAGGGTAATTGATATATATACACAATATTTTATTTAGTTATAAATAAAATTTTGTAATTAAATATGTGAAAAAAAAATATGTTTACTCCTGGAGAAAATTTATTAGGTAATTATCATGAATTAGACGGAACCATTGAATTTTATGGACGTATAAATTCTATTTTAAAAAATACATATAAAGTTTTAGATTTAGGTGCTGGAAGAGGTTCATGGTATTTATTAGATAAATGTTTGTATAGAAGAGAAATTCGAGACATAAAGAGTAAAGTCAAATACTTAGTTGGAATTGATATTGACGAGTCTGTTTTTGAAAATCCCACTACAAACGAAAATATGATCATGTCAAATGACAAAATTCCACTTGAAAGTAACAGCATGGATGTAGTAGTAGCAGACTGGGTGCTAGAACATGTTCAGAATCCCATACAATTTTTTAACGAAATTAATAGAGTATTAAAGCCTGGAGGAATATTTTGTGCCAGAACACCTCACAAGTATAAATATGTATCTATTTTTGCAAGATTATTCAGAAATAAATATCACTCTAGTGTATTAAGATTCATACAGCCTCAAAGAGATGAACAAGATACTTTTCCAACAGCTTACAAACTAAATACATTGGCAGCGATACAAGAACAATTTAAAAATTATAAAAATTTTAGTTATTTATATGCCTCTCACCCAGCATATTATGGAGACAATAAACTTATTTTTAATGTAATGAGTTTATTTCATAAAATATTACCAGCTTTCATGGTATCTGAAATATTTGTTTTTTTAAGAAAAAATTAGGTGATAAGTAATTTTTTATTTTATTTGTTCTATATTGCTATATCAATAATAGTTTTTTTCCTAGATAGTTATTTAGGATTATTAATAGTTATCTTTAGTTATTTATTACTGTTTTTTTTAAATTATTTAAAAAATAAATCTGTATTTAATTATATACAATTTTATCTTTTGTCATGTTGGGTATTAAGTATATCACAAGTATTTAATGTTGATCCCTTTGGTGATTATCTTTTTTATAAAGAAAAGGTATATTTTTTTTGCTGTGTTATTATTACAAGTGTAATCATTTTTTTTTTTAAAGTCCCAAACAAAAATATTTATCTTTTTAAGGATCAACTTAATGAAATAAATTCTCGTAACTTTTATCCTATCTTAGTCATAGTATTTTTCCTTTTGATCTTTAGTTTTGATGGTTTGTTTGGATCTATTATACAATATATTGTAAAAAATCTTTTATATATAGCTCCAATTGTTATATCATCGATTATATATCTCAATACGTCAAAAAAAACTTTTCCAAATATATTATTCTTGATAGCTTTTTTTTATTACACTTCATTTAATTTTAATAGAACAGGATTTATCCTTGTCCCTCTTATTTTTTTTCTTACAGTGCTAATCGATAAAAATTTTCAATTCAAATTAAAAGAAAATATTAAAATTTATCTTTTAAGCATTTTATTTCTTTTTATTTTATTAATCATGAGTGATTTATATAAAACCTCACAAGCTAGAAATTTTGTTAATTTTATTAGTGAATTAAAATTTGATGATTTAATTAATTATTTTGAATTCACTAGATATAGATTTGAATCGAAAAGTAACATTTATGATTATTTTTCTATTATACAGAAATTGACAGATGATAATAAAGAGTTGGGAGGAAATATTTTTAGTCAGTTTTTAAGTATTTTTAAACCAAGATTTTTTTTTCCAGATAAAGTTATAACAAATATCTCAGAATTAAACACCATGCAGGGTATAATCGAAAATCCATTATTTTTTGCAATATTTATGGAGTCAACTTACAATTTAGGTTTAATTGGTGTTTTAATTTATCATTTCCTTATTCTTTTTATAGGTAATGTGATGTTTAGGGCAATAAAAAGTACTAATAATAAATTTTTATTTCATTTATTTATAACTAATTATTTTTTTTATACAGTTTATTTATATATTTTAATTAGAGGACCAGGAATACATTTTGCAAGTCATTTCTTAGTATGTTTTATCTTAATGTGCTATTATTTATTTGCTTCAAAAATCAATAAAATTAATGTTAATAATAAAAAAGATTATTAAGCTTTATAAATTTTTGTTTAATAAATTAAAATATTTTTATGGAGTATGATTTAAATTCAAAATTAAAAGATAAAAAAATTTTATCAGAAATTCTTCAAAATAGATTTGCTAGGTTTGATAATTCAATAGTGAAATGGAAATATAAAAATAAAAATATTGATTGTGCAAAATTGGAGAATAAATTAATCAATACCTATAATAACAAAATTAAATTTCCAATAAATAATGATGAAATAACCTATGATGATTGGATAGATATTTTTGATGAAGGCTTATTAACACTAAAAGCAACTAATAAAAAACCAATTTTATTTTTTTCTGGTGGAAAAGACTCAACTTTCATTGCTTCAAGAATGCAAAAAAATAATATTAAAGGTTTATTTTATTCATTTGTAAAAAACAATAAAGAAAGAAAAATTATTTTAGATCTAGGAGAAAAGTTGAATATAAAAATTTTCTTTACTGAGAATAATTTAAAACATTTGAAATTTGAGGAAGTTTTTGAAAGAATTAAAGAACCAGTTCTTGATCCAGCTGGATTATCTATACTTTTATTATTAGATATTAATTTAGAAAATAAAATTAATTTTGGAGATTCAATATTTATTGATGGTATGGGCAATGACTCTTATATGGGGCATCTACCTGGTAAAAGAGAATTAAAAAAAATGTCTCTTCAAAAAATATTTTCAAAAACAAGTCTTCATAAATTGATCCCATTAAATTATTTAAATAAATTAGGAAAATATGGAGACTTATTTAGACCAGACTATATGGCTCATTTTCCAGGTTCAAATATAAAATTAAAAGATTATTATGATCAAATAAGTTTTTTTTTAAAATACACCAGTTATAATGACATTGTGCTGCAACGAGCATTACAAAGGGGTATTCATTATGATTTTGGTTGTGCCATTAACAAATCAATTTTATACGCTAATGCATGTGATGAAAATTCAAAAGTTTTTTTCCCATTTCTAAATGAAAATTTAATTGATCATTATGAAAATAGAAAATTGATTGACTATGATTTCAATAATTTAATTAATAAATTATCTATAAGAAAGTATCTTGATGAAGAATTAAATTTTAGTAAAATTTCACCTTTAAAAGAAATCTTTAAACCTAGCTTTATAAAAAATAAATTTGATAAAAAACAGTTAGAAATATCTAAAAAAATTAAAGTAAATATAAATAATTTAAATAAATTTCAACAATCTGACTTTTTTTTATGGTCAAAGTATCTAATTAATAACAAAATTCACTATGATTTCAGCTAGTTTTATATTGAATTAGTCTAATAAAATATTTAAACATTAATATGTTTTGGCCTTGGCAAATAGTCACATCCTATTTATCACTCAACTTTATTTACAAAATAGATTTTTGGTGTGATGCAAATAAAATTCTGAATGAATATATCCAATTGACCAGAAATCATCAATTAACTAGACATCCAGATATTGATAATACAGGTGGATGGGATGTGATCTCTTTATACTCAGAAGATGGAAAATCTCAATCAGTAGCTAAAAATTCACCAAAAGATACAATTCCAACAGAAATAATAGATGAGTTTCCATATACGCATTCAGTAATTAAAGATCTATTATCTAAATTTAAAGCTAAACCTAGTAGAATTAGATTTTCAATATTAAGAAAACAAAAAAAAATTACTTGGCACAGAGACTGGGATGAAAGTTTAGATCATGGAAATTGTAGATTGCATATACCAATAACAATAAATGATCAATGTTATGGAAAATTATGTCATCAAGAATACAAATGGCAACCAGGTGAACTATGGTATGGTGATTATTCTTTTCCTCATCAAGTAGTCAATCTTGGTGATAGAGATAGACTGCATATAATTTTAGATTTTAAAAATCCAAAAAATCTTTTTGTGGATCAAGAAAAATTTAACTATGAGGAAATTCAAAGAAAAAAATATAAAAAATTTATTTTATTTTTTTATTATCTGTCATATCATTTTCCTAAAAGATTATTTACACTCAAGTTCAATAGAGCTAAATAAAAAATTATAAAAAAAATATTTATATATTTTAACTTTAATATTGATGTTATTATTGGTACATTAATCTATGTTATGTTAATCAATCAAACTAAATAATATGATTAGTGCTTACATAAAACAGGTAGGAATAAAAAATTTTATTTGGCGTAAATTAAAACTAACTTTATTTAGATTATTTAAAACAAAGTTCGTTTATTCATTAATTACTAAAAATATTTATGATATTTATAAATGGGATCCTTCTGCATCAGAAGTATATATTACAAAATGTTTTACCGATTGGGGAAATGAATATTTATTTTTAGACAGTTTAAAAAAAAGAAAAAATAATGTATTTTTAGATGTAGGATCTCACTCAGGTTATTACTCTATTTTATTTAATAATTTTTATGAAAAAATTATTGGTTTTGAACCAAGTCAAAAATGCTTTAATATTTTAAAAAAATTAAATAATAGTAAGCTTTCTTTTTATCAGTATTTCATTGGAGATAGAAATATTAAAGTGAAAGGTACTGACAGTGAAACTGGATATTCCTATTATGATAAGAATTCAAATTACAAAAAAATTAGCTCCCAAGAATTAAAACAAATTACTTTAGATCAATTTTGTATAGATAATAAACTTCGTAATATAACTGGAATAAAAATAGATGTTGATGGAAATGATTTAAAAGTTTTATATGGAGCCAAAGAGACTATTCAATTAAATAGACCATCTATATTAATAGAAAACTATTCTCCTGAATTATTTATTTTTTTTGATAATTTAAATTATTCAATTTCTTCTATGGTTTCTTTAAAAGAAAAACCTTATGATTTATATCTAGAAGAATTAAATAATTTTGATCCAGATAAATGGGTAAAAATGAACGTATGTGTGCCTAATGAATTCAAAAAAAATTATGAAAAAAATTATTTTAAAGGAAACATAATATCTGGAATTAACAAGAAAGAAATTTTAAAAACTTTCAATTTCAAATTTTAATTATTAACCTCAACATTAAATTTATTAATCCATATTTCAAAATTTATAATTGCAAATAGTAATTCTAACTCTGAACTTGACGACTTATCAATATTTTCCCAAATTCTTAAAATATTTTTAAAATCATATAAATTTTTTACCTTAATTTGAGGAAAAATTTCTTTTTCAATCGGATCTCTAAAATGATTATTTTTAAAAATTTTTTTTAAAGGAAAAGAAAATCCTTCTTTTGGTCTATAAGCGAACGGTCTACCAAAATATTTAGAAGCTATTTCTTTAAGATATTTTTTTGTATTTTTAGCAATGTTTGGAAAATATGAATAATCAAAATTTGAATTTGCTAAGTTAGATAGTGAATATTCAACTAAGCTATTATCTAAAAAAGGAACTCTATTTTCAATTGAATGTGCCATTGTCATTTTATCCTGTTTAATAAATAATTCATGCATAAAAGTTTTCATTTCATAAATTAGATGTTTTTCCTTATTGGGTAAGTCAATTTTATTAATTATTTTTTTTCTAACATTTAATGCATTTGATAAATTTATTTTAGGTATAAGTTTTGAAATGTCTTTAAATGAATGAGATGACGATAATAAAATAATGATATCATTCAAATTTATATTAAATATTTTATTAAATTCAAATATCTTAAATCGTTTACTTATAATAGCGGATGGAAGGAAATTTTTTTTTAAAATTTTATTTAGTAAATTAAAAAATTTTATCCTTGTAAACCTTGGATAACCTCCGTGAATTTCATCAGCTCCTTCCCCAGATAATAACACCTTTGCATTATGTTTAGCTAGTTTTGATAAATTAAAAATTCCAACAGAATTAATTTGACTAAGTGGCGCATCAAAAAACCAAATTGAATTACATAAATCATCATAAAAATTTTTATAATTAAATTCTGAAGAATAATTTATTAAATCAAGATCCTTAATAACTTTTTTTATGTAACTTTCCTCGGAAAGACTTTTTTCATTAAATAAGATTGAAAATGTCTCAAGCTTTTTTGTAAATTTTTTTGCATATAAAGTTATTAATGAGGAGTCTATACCTCCTGATAATTGACATCCAAGATTAACATCAGACATTAATTGACTTTTAATGGATATTTCAAGTTTTTCTTCTATCTTTTTTAATTTGTTATCTTTAGTATCAAATTTTTTATTTAAATTTTTGAAATCATAATAAATTTTTTTTTCTATCTTATTATTTTCAAATAATAAAATTTCACCAGGTTGTAGTAAATTTACTTCATTAACAAGAGTATTGGGTGGAGCTAAATATTTAAAAATGAAATACTCTGAGAGGTGTTCTTGATTTAATTTAAATTCAAAATTTGTAATAGCTAAAAATGATTTTATTTCAGATGAAAATGAAAAAAAGTTTTCATTAAATATGTAATAAAGAGGCTTAATTCCAAATCTATCTCTAGCTAAAAAAATTTGATTTTTTCTTAGATCCAAAATACAAATTGCAAACATTCCATTGAGCTTTTTTAGAGTAAATTCTAATCCATATTTTTCATATAAAATTAAAATAATTTCGGTATC